>Ga0136644_10001197_pt1 | contig 20650 bp, 13 predicted proteins | sample C_130820_EF_Meta_FD_94780 | JGI IMG/M metagenome (GOLD analysis project Ga0136644, IMG submission 94780) | Freshwater microbial communities from Lake Croche, Canada to study carbon cycling - C_130820_EF_MetaG (v2) (version 2) | ecosystem: Environmental > Aquatic > Freshwater > Lake | place... | reverse complement strand
GTGTTTCAAAATGGCGTCGACACTCATTATTATAATGTATTATTTTTGTTTCTAAACCTATTGGAAACGTGCGCTACGAGGAACCCTGCGGGTTCTCAGACGCCACGTTGTGGCGTCCCAGATTTTGCCCCTTTGGGGCAAAAGCCTACGTGTTACCATAACCGCCCGTTAGGCGGTTATAGTTTGGCGCGACCCCTTTAGGGGGTCGGCCAAACCTCCGCGTGATATCGTCCACCCCTTGCAGGGGCGGACGTAACTTTACAAAAGCTAGAAACGCCGCTTCGCGGCTGGGCAAAAGCTAGATGCATATATAATAAAAATAAAACCTACTGTAGCGATTTTCACACTAGGTCATGCAGCGGTTCCAATTCCTTTTATATATGCAGCAAAACCAATATTAAGTCGGCTGTTCGCCCTGTGGTTTTGGCAGAACAGGTATTTCATTATCACGTCTCTTTTGCTGTTCCAACAGCAAATCGTCCATATTCTTAATCGGCTTGTCCTTTGTTGTATCAATCCGCAATTGATTGTCCTTAATCACCCAGTTAGCCATTTCCTGTTGTTGTTGCTGCATATGCATTGTATCATTATGTTGCTCCGCATTCTGTTTACCTGTATTCGCATTTTGTTTGCCCATTTCCTGCTCGATATCTTTCAAATCAGTAACCATTTGATACAAGGCAAATTCATTCAATCGAATCAGCTGTATTTCATCATTGCCCTCTGTAACGTTTTTCAAAGCTTTTACATAGACGTCCTCAATGACAGAGGCGAACCATATTTCGGGTTGTGGCAACAGGGCAAAGAGAGGGCATTCTTGTATCAATTCCCATAATAGGGTCTGATTTTCCGGTTCTATAAATAGGTCTATCGAGGTCCTCATATTGTTACAGGGGAATATGGATTTATTGGACTGGACGCAAAATGATTATGATGAGTGGAGGAATTTTTACAAAGGCTTGTATACTTGCAAAATCTCCAAATATTTTTTCAACAAGTATTTGGACGCCGATAAGAAATACCAGGTAAAGGGGTGGCGGTTGGGGTCGGCATCGTATAAATCGAGAAGGGTATTCCAACCATCGCGACTGACCTCTTTTTTACCATTTGGCAAAGTAAATTGTTCCACTATTTTCGTGTTGGTATTGCGCATATTGGTTACCAATTGACGTATTTCGGTCAAATAATCGCCGATTTCTTCGACCGAACTTGTATTGTTTGCAGAATTATTCTTGTCTTCTTCCGTTGTACTTGTTGCAGATTCTGTGTTTGACTGAGCATTTGACTGATTCTGCAACTGATTCTGCAACTGATTCTTTTTTTCTGCTTCTTGGGCCTCCTTTTTCTTCTTATTTTCTTCTCTTTCGACCGACATTTGGTTCATAATAGCCAATGTCTGATATAACAAATGCTCAATATCGTTTACGAAAGAGCGTTTCGGCGGATTGATTACATTCATTCGTGCTGTATAAGGGGTCTCCGTTGCATTCATCAAATATTCCTGGGTTCGCAATGGATACAACATATATTCGATAATCAGGTCTTTCTTCTCTTCTTCATCCGGCCCGTAAGAAATGGTTTGTTTCGACATCATTTTCGGAAAATCGAACAAGGAACCGCTCCCATTCGCAATATGATACGACGCAAAATCCTCTTCAACCTCCTCTATCGGATATTGATTCGAACCAATCGCCAGAAAATATTCCAAACGCTTTCGTACATTCCTCTCATTCGGCTGCTGATTATTAGGGTCCTGCTCTTCACCCATTTCCAAATCGTCTATCGGCTGTACTTCCGGCAATTTCTCGACCAAGACAACTACCTTATTCAACAATTCGCGATGCAATGCTACATCTTCCTTGTAGTCGTCTCTTAACCAGGCCTCCAAGACAATCAGAATAACGGACGCAATCGTAATCACCAGCTCGACCGCCGCTACAAGAGGAGCTACTGCCATACCTGCATACATAAGCTCGTCCTTCATATTCACGCCGACCTGTTTGATAAGCTCCATCACCGATTTCATGGATTGAAATGCAGATACGGACGTCGATGCGTTTTTTACTCGGTTTCCAATCGCATCGAACATCTTCGGCACTTCCTCTGTAATAGTTGATTTTACCTGGTTGAAAGAGTCCTTCAACACTTTCGGAGGAGAATTATCCATTCCGACTTTGGGAGCTTCAACCTTATTTGACAATATAGTTTTTTGCAATGGAATGGCCTGTGTTTTTGGATTCTTGTTCGGGATAGGCTGCAAACTGGCACTGAACTCTTTCTCGGGAACTATGCTAACCGGTCTTGTCTTGAACAACACATCATTGTCTACGTCGTCATTCAAAAACAAATCGCCCTTTTCCTTCAAGAAATCCTCCAATAGGTCGATGATTTCCTGTGTAACCTTTTCTACACTAGTCCCTGGCATAATAACAATAGGTTCTTCCGATTGTGTAACATCCAAAAAGATAGAACCATTCTCCTGTAACCATTTTTCAAAGATTTCTTTGCTGTTTGGTTGGTCCTTCTCTTCTTTGCTGTTTTTTTTTCCTTCCTCTCCTTTGCTGTTTTTTTTTCCTTCCTCTCCTTCTATTTCTTCCTCCTCTCCTTCTATTTTGACAAACAATACATTTTGTTCATCAATATTCAATATATTATTATCCATTTCTGCGTCGTTCACAGAATAAAATTTGTTATATGCAACAAGTTGAAATACATAATCTTTTGACCTTTGTTCTTGGTTTAATAGCGTATATATATCTTTTCCATCGAATAAATAATATTCTTTTGTTTTATCAATCGGACCTTCATATAATACAAATTCATTATTCGTCGGCGAATTTTTTGTATAAATTTTTTCTTCTTTAATAATAACCGAATTTGGTTCTTTGAAAAATAATAATTCCTTTTCTACAAGATTTGACTTAGAATAAAAGAATACATTGTAATCGCTCTTGTTGTATATTTTTAAAGGTGTAAAACTGCCATTATACTCCTTGTAGTAATAGATTTTCGAAAAGTCTGTGATTTTTCCTAAAAAATATTGCAATTCTTTTTCATTTAATGTGATATTGACATATTGATGTAATTTATTGTACTTTTCTTTTTCTTCTTGTATTTTTGTCAGGTCTGCTTCCTTGGTTTCATCATTACTGTTCTCTTCATCATTACTGTTACTTTGCGAATCATTACCACCCCAATATTGTGTAAAGAAATATCTTTTCGAATTCATACTAGTTTTATCTTTATAAATTGGATTGTTTGTACTTGTCTGCTTATCTTTTAACAATTTAATGATATCTTCATTTTTTTTTTCTTCTGCAATCGTAAGAGGAGTTTTACCATAATTATTTTTTGCATTTACATCTGCTCCGTTTTCAAGCAATAATGTAACTATTTCTATCTTATTTTCTTCTATTTCATTTGTTATTGCATAAATAAGAGGAGTATCACCATAATTATTTTTTGCATTTACATCTGCTCCGTTTTCCAGAAAAAATTGAACTATTTCTATCTTATTTTTTTTTATTGCATAATAAAGAGGAGTATCACCATAATTATTTATTGCATTTACATCTGCTCCTTTTTGTATCAATAATTCAACTATATCTTTATTATTTTCTTTTATTGCATAATAAAGAGGAGTATCACCATAATTATTTTTTGCATTTACATCTGCTCCTTTTTGTATCAATAATTCAACTATATCTTTATTATTACTCCATATTGAATAAATAAGAGGAGTTTTACCATAATTATTTATTGCATTTATATCTGCTCCGTTTTCCAGCAATAATTGAACTATTTCTATATTATTTTCTTTTGTTGCATAATAAAGACAAGTTTCACCATTATTATTTTTTGCATTTACATCTGCTCCGTTTTCCAGCAATAATAGAACTATTTCTATGTTATTTTCTTTTATTGCATAATTAAGAATATTAATATTAATATTTTTTGATTTAATAAAAGATTTTACTGTTTCGATATCATTATTAATGATAGCATTTATCAATGGATTCTTAGCTTCAGTCAATCCGTTTTTTTCATTTATTTCATCGATTTTTGTTTTTTCAATAACTCCAATACCTACTAGTATTTCCATGTGTTTTTTTATTTCATCTTGAGTCAACCCATGTATTCCATAAGAAATAATAGAAGGATTTCCTTTATTATCTAATTCTTCTACTTCAACCATTTGATTATTCAATTCATAAATCAGACCAGGTTTATATTTTTGATTATATCTTCTAATTCTTTCTTTTTCTTCTTTATTACTCATACTACTTTACAATATATTAAATTATTGATATTAATATTTTTTTTAGTAGTATTATAATATGATATATAGTAATCGAATTGATAATTCACCCAGTCATCTTCTGTAATATAATTATTTGAATCGAAAATATAGGGTTTATCATTACAAATAATTCCTGCAACAGCATGGTTGTTGCCTTTACAAGATATTGTGATATTACAACTACATAGTTTGTATGTAGTTCCTTCTTTTATTATTTCTTTTTTTATTTCTTGTTTATAATTATTTTCAATAAGTAAAACATCTATAAATATTATTCCAACAATATAATCTAATAGAATTTCAGTATAACCACCTGTTTCCATATTTAAATAACTAACCAAAAAATAATCACCATAATTACCATTAAAAAAAATATGTATTAATTTAAAAATATCTCCTAACATAATCAAATAATCGTCATCTGACGTTATTTTTTTTATACTTTTTTTTTCTTCATCATATATCATATGTATCAATGAAAAAAAATATTCTTTGAAAAAAAATTGTATATCTGTTTTATCATATTTTATTAAATCTGAATAAATTATTTCTTTCAATTTATTTACTTCCATATCACCTTTTTTCGAATGTTCTTCTCTTTTTAAATCGAAATATTTCTTGATTCTTTTTCCTTTATTCAAATATTCATTATAATCTTGTTTTTCTGTATTATTCGATTCTGTATTATTTAGTTCTGCAGATTTTTCAACAATCAAATCATTGATGAAATAAGAAGGGGGTTTTGGTTCAAAATTAAAGAATATTCTTTGATTTTGTTCTTTCCATTTATTATATTTTTTAAAAAAAATATTTCTGGATTCTAGTGGCATAATAAACATATTCATAACTGTATTTACCCAACATGTTCCTGTGAATTGTATGAAACGCACTTCTGTACATTCATTCTTGAATGTATTTTTGTTGAATTGTTCAACCTCATCTGGTAAAACCATTCGAGTTATGTAGAGACTGTATTTTTGTTTTTCTCCTTCTTCTCCTTCTTTTTCTCTTACTATTTCAAACATATGAGACATAGATTTAAACACACTTTCTCTACTTGTATCATCTATTACTAATTCTAGTTTTTCTTGTTCGCTCAGAAATTGATTATATTTGCCTTTATATGCCTGTTTCAATACAACAGCTCCACCTCTATTTTTACGAGTATAATTTCCTTTCCCTTTTTTATTTCTTAGACTCATATAATTAGAAAGATACATATTTATCATACATTCTTTCTCATTATATCAAATTGTGGCGAAAAACAACACTCATAATTCTTGAAATTGTGGCGAAACAATAGAATAAGAGAATCTTTTCTTATGCACTACACATCTCGCATACATATTCATCCTCCTCTTCCACTCCCGCATTCGCATAATAATCCGCCTTCTCCGGCTCTATTGTAAATTTCTGCGCCTGATGACGCGCCCGTCTCCGCAAATAATAAATACCTGTCTTCAACCCCTGTTTCCACGAGTAATAATGCATCGCCGTTAGCGACTTATAGGTCGGGTCCTCCAACCACAAGTTCAGACTCTGACTCTGGCATATATAAGCCCCCCTGTCCACAGCTAAATCTATCAGCGTCTTCATCGGTATCTCCCACACCGTCTTATACAAATTCCGTAAAGACTCTGGCAAAATATCGATTTGTTGAATCGAACCATTGTTCGCCACAATGTTATTCTTCACATTCTCGTTCCACAACCCCAGTCGTATCAAATCCTTCTGCAAATACTTGTTGGACAACAAGAATTGCCCTGCATTCGTTCCTCGAGAATAAATATTGCTCGTTATCGGCTCGAAACATTCGTTGAACCCCAGGATTTGCGACGTCGATGCAGTCGGCATCGGCGCTACCAAAAGCGAATTGCGCAACCCCTTCTCCTTAATACGTTCTTTCAGTGCGGTCCAATCATACCGGCCCGAATCCTCGACATTCGACCACATATCGAACTGCAACTCACCGCGAGATGCCGGCGACCCAGCAAACGTCTCATAAGGCCCGAACACCGCAGCCAATTCACACGACCGCTCCAAAGCCGCATGATATATCGTCTCGAATATATGCTTGTTCAACACCTTCGCCTCCGCCGATTCGAATGGTAAACCCATCATCATAAAGACATCCGCCAACCCCTGAACACCAATCCCTACAGGGCGATGTCGCATGTTGCTTACCTTCGTCTTTTCGGTCGGATAGTAATTGATGTCGATGACCACGTTCAAATTATAAGTAAGGATTTTCGCTACCTCGTGCAGCTTGGCGAAATCAAAACGGGCTTGGCCGAAATCAAAACGGGCTTGCCCGAAATCAAAACGGGCTTGGCCGAAATCAAAAACAAACGTCGGTTTTTTCTCCAAATTATCACAACCCCCTGTAACGGCCCCGCAGGGTTCCTGTGGAGTTTCGCTACAGGTGGATTGCTCTTGTGTCGAAGGAGGAGAAGACATATCATGAGGAGAAGACATATGGACAAAAGACGGAAGGGCAATCGATGCCAGGTTGCAAACAGCAGTCTCGTCTTTGTCGGAGTACTCGATGATTTCCGTACATTGAGATGTGAGTATTCCATTGAAAATACCTGCGTGTTTTTTAGGTTCATTGAAACAGTATGTGTCGTCGATTCTGCCCGTACGTTTGGTGGCTTTAATTTCTATGAAGCGTTGAGCATTACGATTAGGCATAGCATTTTGTATTATTAATCGTTTTGGTGAAAATCCTATTTTTACCATTTTTTGTAAATCATATGATGTTAATAACAACCTATACAGTGACTTACACTCGTACTCTTTCAAATTTCTATTTGAATCAGGCATAAGTCTTTTATTACCATTATGCATCATTGTTACCTTTGGATTCACACCAGATGTTTGCAACATCATTTTTATGTTCATTAAAAAATCCTTATTTATGGAACTTACTTGTAATTGTTGATTATCACCGTTTCTTGCAATACATCCATCAGCATCACAATATCCAGAAAACCATTCCATTTTATTATTCACAGAACCATTGATAGGAACATCAAATTTTTCATTTATATCTACTGGTAAACATACGTTCAAACGACCACTTTTATCCTCATTACCGACACTTCTGTATTTGAGATAAGGAAGTAATTCCTTTTTTTCTCCATACAATGACACCATTGGTTTTTTTGTATAAGAAACGCCCTTGCATTTGTTATTTGTTATATTCGAATGTAATTCTACATTTTCATCTTCATAGTCTATGTGTCTTTTGCAGTATAAATGATTTGGAAGGGCTTTGAATTCGCATTCCTTTTCTTCGTTTTTCGTTTTATTACTATATGTTCCATCGCCACAGAAAAATCCATGTGTGTATGCATATTTCATATCATCCTTACCATCATTATCTATTACAGGAAATTCACATTTCATTATCTTATCGCCTTCTTTCAAATCTTTGGCCTCGACCAATTCTGCATCTTTTGAATAAGTGTTTTGAATATAAAATTTGTGATAAGGCGTACAAGACAAAACACAGCCATCACTCGTCTCTACTTCCATCAGCTCCTGATTTTCTCCGGTTTTATGAATAATCACCTCACTGAATTCTTCACCATTCCACACATTGACCTGTTGTCCGTGCAACTCTTGGATTTCGATATGCCCCTTGTCAGTCAATATCTTGGTTTCTGGGGCCACGCATAAATTGGACGATTTAATCGTCCCCAAATTCTTCTGATTCGATTTCCGATTGCACGTATCCTTGTATAAAATATACGGCGTTCCTGTCTCCATCTGCGCATCCAGGATTTGAATCCACAGGTCGCGCGCCGAAATCGTCTCCCTACCGCGCCCCTCCTGCTCATATTTCTCATATAATAAAGCAAAATCATCACCACAGACATCGGACAACCCAGGGCATTCATCCGGACACATCAGAGTCCATTTCCCGTTCTTGTGCATTCGCTCCATAAACAGGTCGGGAATCCACAGAGCGTAAAACAGGTCTCGTGCCTTCATCTCCTCGTCGCCATGATTCTTCTTCAGTTGCAAAAAGGCCTTGATATCAGCATGCCAGGGCTCCAAATAAATGGCGAAAGAACCATTGCGCTTACCCCCCCCATTGTGAGCTACACCCAGATGCGCTACCGTATAATCGTGCGGACCATCGATTTCGAAATCATGCACAATCCCCTTGTAACGAGTCTCCTCGATGGATTCGACACGTGAATACAGATGGTTGCCATGGCGGAAATATTCCTTCTGTTTATCGTTAGGAACCGTTACATACATCGTCTGGTTGACAGACCAGCAGTCCTTCACGGAAACCAAATAACCCATTCGCAACCAGATATATCGAACATCCTGTAACAATTTCAATGATGGTAACCCAATTTCATTCGGAAAATCACCCATGCAAATACCGCGCATTACCTCTGTAACTTTCTCTACAGGCAAATGCAATAAGGCTGGGTCGATTCGTTTGATACCTTCTCTATCTACAAATTGGTCCCTTACAAATTTGAAACCGGCCGATGCAACCGAAATAGTAATATGCAACACAAAGTCGCGTATTTCTTTCGAATACGATATCGCACGCGCCGAACAGTACTCTTCAATAAAGTCGGAATTCCATACATGGTCTTCCGCCAATGAAACGCACACCGATTCATTACCAATCGCCCCAGCAGCTATCAATATCCCATAAAAACGGCAATCCTCCAACGACAAATGTGCAATATCCTTTACATACGTCGGTATCGAATAGACCAAATAATCACCTACCTCCAATTCCCTGGCATCACAAAACTCCGGCTTCAAATTACCCTTGTCCAGTCGATTCTGCATTACATCCATATCACAATCCTCCTGTTGCAATGCCAAGACCTGGTGTTCACCGGTAACACGAACCGAATTGATGGATAGCATAGGCCCATCATATTCATGTCGCACTGGCTTCAATACATCGAAAAATTCGCCCTTACTGGTCAAAACCCTATCGGAACATCCGATGTCCTCTATCGCCTTGGGCCCAGCCTCAGTATATACTATCGTATCGGGCGTGAAACACTGGTCTACATATTTCGCTGTATTGTTGAATACGCGCAACATCGGCACCAAGCCGTTCGACTGCCCATTCGTCCCCCGAATATGCGAACCTTTCGCCCGAACATTGTGTGCATGCAGACCGATACCGCCGCCCCATTTCGATATCTTGGCACAATCCTGTAACGTATTGAAAATGCCCTCTATCGAATCGTCCTCCATCGATAACAGATAGCACGACGATAACTGCGGTCGAGGCGTACCGGCATTGAACAAGGTCGGCGTAGCGTGAATCGCATATTTCTGTGACATCAGGTCATACGTCTCCTTCACCTTATCCATATTCTCACCGTGAATACCCACCGAAACACGTAACCACATATGCTGAATACGCTCCACGACTTTGCGATTGACCTTCATCAAATAGGCGCGCTCCAACGTCTTGAAACCGAAATAATCAATCAGGTAATCGCGGTCATGCACAATCATTGCGTCCAATTCCTTCTTGTATTTGCGAATCACCGAATACGTCATATCGGACAACATCGGCGCCTGCTTTCCATGCTTGTCCAAGAACTTGTAGAGATGCGTCATTACTGTGAAAAAGGAGTCGGTCGTGTTGCGCTGATGATTCGAATGAATGATGCGCGCAGCCAATACCCCGTAATCGTGGTGAATCGACGCCATCGAATAACACTGCTCGGCAGTCAACTCGTCGATTTTGGTGGTCGGAATTTTGTCATAGAGTTGGTCGATGATTTTGATAGTGAGCGCCGTATAATTAATCGAAATACCGACCTCCTCCCCCGATTTCTTGATACGATTCATAATTTTGTCGAAACGCATTTTCTCCGATTTCCCATTGCGCTTGACTACTGTCATGTCCTCATCCTTGCCTACTACTCCTGGAGCTGGTGCTGCTGCGGCCTTATCTTTTGTAGTTATATGGGTCGCCTTACTACCATGCACACCTTCTGTAACGAATTCCATAGTGGGTTTGGGTGAAGACGACAAAGGTGTTTCCTGCTTCATATAAATAACTAGATTATATCAAGCAGATAGCTTTAAACTTATTTCTATTGTCTTATTTCTAATGTCTTATTTCTAATGTCTTATTCGAATTTCTTATTCGAATGTCTTATTCGAATGTCTTCTTCTAAAAGTATAACGCTTTCTTCTGTAACTGCCCTTCTTTATATATTTGTTTGTTTTTCCTCTTCCTCCTTTCTTGCCTAAATTTAATTTATTTAAATCGAGGTCATCTTTTTTATCACCCAAATTTAATTTATTTAAATCGATGCCGAGGTCATCTTTTTTATCACCCAAATTTAATTTATTTAAATCGAGGTCGAGGTCATCTTTTTTATCACCCAAATTTAATTTATTTAAATCGAGGTCGAGGTCATCTTCTTCTTCTTTTCCTTCCTTATCTGAAGCCGGTAAATGGTGATTATAATCGTGTTCGGCATGTTCTGATTCTAAAGAGGAGTCATATTCTTTATTCATGTTTCTAGCAGAAGAAAATCGTTCTTTTCTTGCTTCTGTTGCTTTTCTCTGTTGTTCTTTTGCTTTTGCAGCACTCGATTTTCTCCTGAATGTTCCTCTTCTTTGTCCTTCGGGCTCTAAATGCTGTACCGGTTTTCTTTCTCTGGTACTTCTACGTAGTTCGTTTAATGACATTCTACGAAAAAGTGTGTTTAAATCATTCATTTCTGATTTGGTTACTTCATTCTTTACTTTTCTTTGTTTCGCCATTTATATATTATTTGTATATTTTATTGAATTTACAAAACCAGTAGAATTCGTAAGAGAATGAAATTCTTGAAACCAGTAGAATTCGTAAGAGAATGAAATTCTTGAAACCAGTAGAATTCTTGAAACAATAGAATTCTTGAAACAATAGAATTCTTGAAACAATAGAATTCTTGAAACAATAGAATTCTTGAAACAATAGAATTCTTGAAACAATAGAATTCTTGAAAAATTGAATGACAAAAAGTTGAATAGGGTACCCCCTTACCCAAGAGAGTATAAAACTCTATTTACAATATTAACAAGCTTATAAAAGAAATGGCGTCGTCATCCAACGAAGAGAAGCAGCTCGCAGCCCAATATCAATCCAAAACCGAGAAAGAACATATATTGCATGCTCCCGATACATATATTGGCAGTATCGACAAAGTGTTACAGGAAATGGATATTTGGGACGAGAAAACCGAACGTATTCATAAAAAAATGGTCGAGTTCGTTCCCGGTTTGTACAAGCTTTTCGATGAAGGCGTCGTCAATGCAAGAGACCATGCTATTCGTATGCAAACTAAAATAAATGAAAATAAAACTGAAGAAAAAGAGAAAGACAAAGAAATAAAACCCGTTACCCAAATCCAAATAACAGTCAGCGAAGAGACCGGTCTAATCACGATTGAAAACGACGGCAACGGCATCGATGTTGCGAAACACCCCGAGACCGGCCTCTGGATTCCCGAAATGATTTTTGGCCATCTCCGTACTTCGACCAACTACAACACCGAAGAAAAGAAAATCGTCGGCGGCAAAAACGGCTTCGGCTTCAAACTGGTCCTGATTTGGTCCAAGTTCGGCGAAGTCGAAACAGTAGACCACATAAGGCAGTTAAGGTATAGGCAAACCTTCCGAGACAATCTCAACCAAATCGACGCACCTTCTGTAACGAAAACGACAAAGGCAACCAAGCCCTATACGCGCGTGACTTTCCTGCCGGATTATGCCCGCCTGGGAATCGTTACAGGTGACCGTGTATGGAAATCGTTCTTCCTATTGCTGCATAAGCGCGCTATCGATATTGCGGCCTGTACCGACACCAAAGTCAAGGTGTTGTTCAATCAGAAGGCGATTCCCATTAAAAATTTCCAGCATTATTGGGAGTTGTATATGCAGCCGCAGGACGCCGAGTCGGAAGACGGCGAAAATAAGGCGACAGGTGCAGCAAAACGTGCTTATGAATCGCCGCATCCCCGCTGGGAGTATGCAGTAACGCTTTCACCGACCCATGAATTCCGCCAAGTCTCATTCGTCAATGGTATTTGCACGTTCAAGGGAGGCCGTCATGTCGACTACATTGTGAACCAGATTGTGAAGCAAATCGCCGATACGATTGAGAAGAAGAAGAAGGTTAAAGTATCGCAACAGTCCATCAAGGAGCAGATTATGATATTCCTCCGATGCGATATTGAGAATCCGGCGTTCGATTCACAAACCAAAGAAAATATGACCACTCCTGTAGCAAAGTTTGGGTCTGCTTGTGAGGTATCACCAGCATTCATCAAGAAGGTGATGGATATGGGTGTAGCAGAAACTGCCTGTGCGGTATCGGAGGTACGCGAGAACCGGTCGGCAGCGAAGAAGGCGAATGGAAGCAAGACCAAAACGATTCGCGGAATTGCCAATTTCTCCGATGCAAATTATGCAGGCGGCCCGAAATCGGGCGAATGTACATTGATTTTGTGCGAGGGACTTTCAGCCATGGCCGGTATTGTTTCGGGCCTCACCAAAGACGACCAGAACACGTACGGCATTTACCCGTTGAAAGGCAAGTTGCTGAATGTTCGCGATATGCCGCTAAAGCGTATTACAGAGAACAAGGAAATCGCGGATATCATCAAAATTCTTGGCCTCGAAATCGGGAAGAAGTATTCGAAAGAGGACCTCAACCGACTGTTGCGGTATGGTAAAGTGATGATTATGTGTGACCAGGATGTCGACGGTTCGCATATCAAGGGTCTCTGTCTAAATCTTTTCCAAAGCCATTGGCGCAGTCTGTTCTGCCATACCGGCTTCCTGTCCTTTATGAACACGCCGATTCTGCGTGCGACTCGAAGACAAGAGACGCGTATCTTCTACAATCAGGTCCAGTACGAGCAATGGAAGCAGTCGATGACGCCAAACCAGTTAGCCGGTTGGACTATCAAGTATTTCAAAGGGTTGGGTACATCGACTGCCAAGGAGTTCAAGGAGTATTTCGCCAACAAGAAGGTTATCGGGTACGGTTACAGTGGTTCAAATTCTGACGAGGCTATCGACATGATGTTCAACAAAAAACGAGCAGATGACCGCAAGACCCTCCTTGAAAATTACGACAAACACCTATTCCTCGACAAGAACCACCCTGTAGTAAATTACGAAGACTTTGTGAAGAAAGAGTTGCTGCATTTCTCAAGCTATGATTGCGAACGTTCCATACCGAATATGGTAGACGGCTTGAAGACAAGTAACAGGAAGGTGTTGTATGCTTGTTTTAAGCGTGGGCTGACCCGTAATGAAATAAAGGTCGCGCAGTTATCGGGTTACGTATCGGAGCATACGCTGTATCATCATGGTGAGGCGTCGCTCAATGGGGCGATTGTGGCGATGGCGCAGAATTTTGTCGGAAGTAACAATATCCATTTGTTGGAGCCGAATGGCCAGTTCGGTTCGCGTTTATCGGGCGGCGAGGATTCGGCCTCGGAAAGATATATCTTTACGCTGTTGAATCCGTTGACCCGGCTGCTGTTTCCACATGCGGACGATGCGATATTGCAGTATATGGACGAAGACGGCGTGTTGGTAGAGCCGGAATATTACGTACCTATTTTACCCCTGATTCTTGTGAATGGTTCGACTGGTATTGGAACCGGGTTTTCGTGCCATGTTCCGTCGTTCTCGCCGAAACAGCTGGTGAGAAGGTTGCGACGTTTCTTGAAGGGCGAAGTACAGGATAGTTCGGAAGAATTCGTCCCATATTACGAGGGGTTTTTAGGAACAGTCGAACCGGTCGAGAAGGGCGCTACAGGGAAGAAATATTTGATTAAGGGCCGTTATGTGAAGACCGGCAAAGTAGACCAGATTCGCATAACCGAACTTCCTGTAGGGACTTGGACACTGGCCTACAAGACTTTTCTAGAGGGGTTGTGTGATACGGCGGCGGTTGACAAAGACGGAAAGAAGGTGGCGCCTCTGTTGCGAGATGTAGTCAGTCATTCGACGGATACGTTGGTCGATTTTACTATCGATTTGTTACCCGGGAAATTGGCCGAATGGGAGTCGACGCAGGCCAGTCCTGGCATCAACCTGTTGGAGAAAACGCTGAAACTGACGACTACCGTATCGACGTCGAATATGCATTTATTCGATGAGAAGCGCCGACTTAGAAAGTACGAGACAGTCGATGAAATCATTGAGGCCTATATGCCTGTTCGTTTGGACCTCTATCAAAAAAGAAAAGATGCACTATTGAAAGACGGAGAACATCGACTGAAAGTCTTGCGTAACAAGGCAAAATTCATACAGGAATTGTTGGACGAGGTCATCGATTTGCGGAAAATGCCGAATGCGGCCGTTGTGGAATTGTTACAGAAGCGCGGGTATGATATGTTGATGGCGACGGCATCGGAGACGTCGGTGAGTTATCACTATTTGACGAAGATGCCGATGGATTCGGTGAGTTTGGAGAACTTTGACGATTTGTCGAAAGAGCTGGCGAAGACCGTTAAAGAGATGGCTCAACTCAGGGCGAAGACCACGAAACAAATGTGGCTGGAGGAACTAGACCAGTTCGAAAAGGTGTACGATATGCGTTATGGAAGAAAATGAATACGGAAATATGAAAATGAATACGGAAATATGAAAATGGACGAAAGGAATAAGATTCAAAACGAATAAAGTATGTGGTTGAAAGAAAAAAACGAGAAAGGGTATATAGTGTTTTCTCGTTTTTCATTGGTATAACCCTTTTGCACTGTTCTTGATGACAATTTTTTCATTCTAGGATTTCTAGATAATTTATTTATTACTATCTGTGCTAATAAATAAATGAAACAAAAATGTCATTAACTCGACCAGGGCGAAAGGGATAATCACGTTCCTTCTAGGAAACTTATCTCATTTTATTGTAGAATATAAAATGAAACAAAGAATTTTCATCATATGGTTGGTTGTCTTTTTATCTATCGTTCTTTTGTACAAGGTCAATTTGGTAACAGAAGCATTCGAAGATGTTGAGACAGAGGTAAAGCCTGATTATATGGTTCAAAAATATAGAAACTTTTTAAAGAGCAGACCATATATGAATGCTATGAAAGATATGCAGAATATACCAAGCGATTCCAATTTTATAAATGCATCCAATAAATTGGCAGCTGATTCGCAAAAAGTTACCGCCAGAACAGACAGAAATAATGATATGTATAATTATCCGGATGACTATATAAATACTCCGTCTGGTCAATTAATAAAGAATGATTACATTAATTTGTTAAATACTCCCAAAGGAAAGGTAATAGGCGATGATTATAATAAACTATTGAAATCGAAAGAATATAATGATTTGAAACCGTATTTTGGCAGTTGGGATGAAAATCTAGCTTATTACAAAAATGATATTAAAAATAATATTAGTTTATTGAAACTGTCTAATTCGATTAAAGCATAAAAATTGAATACACAGATTGTTTCACAACATAATAATTTTAGTTGTATAAGATGCAAAATTGTTGTCAACATCATTACGAAATCGACTGGATAGATATCGGTGCAGATAATACTCAGCGCATTTACTCCTGTAATAAGTGTCATGATATGATTACAGTGGAGCAATATAGGTTAATAAACATGGAAAAAAAGGAAAAAAAGGAACAAAAGAAAAAGATGGTTTACAAACTATAATCGTCCTTACCTTCATCATGTGGATATTGCCATTGTTTGTATCTCACTTTGTATTCGACACATAAAATATCGGGCAGAGTAGGTCCAATAGGTAAAATATCGTTTAAAATGGATAGACGAATACACGGCATCAAACTGCCAATATCAAACGTAAAATAACGGTCAACGACCGCATCTGGTAATTTGGTAAAACAGAACCATTCATGAAGTCCCAAACCTGATTTGTAGATTCCGATATCGATTGTTTTGAAAATCTCGAAAATACTATCCCCCAATGACGTATCCCCTGTTGCCTTTTTCATGATTTGGTATCCCAACCAATCGAAAATTAATTTGTAAAAGAAAATGTAAATGTAAAAAATGATTCCTGGTAAGAATGAAATACCGATAGGGGGAACGTGATTCACAGTTAGAAAAGGGCAGAAAATACCGGCTATAAAAATAAACAACCCTATCCATGCAGGAATAACACCAAATACGGCTGTTATGGTAATAGTATAAAAGAATTTCATGTAAAAATCTTTCAATTGTTGCAACATTTCGGCCAATTTTTGTGTTAACTGTGTGTATGTATGAGCTGCCATATTCGCAATATTTCTAAATGTATCTACAACTGCCTTCATGTACTGATTTATTTGTGTAATAATGGATGTACTCGCTGTTTCAACAATACCAACTGCACCTTCAACATCTGCTACAACTCCTTCTACCATAGTTACAGCTCCTTCTACTTCAGCAACTGGGTCTATAGCAAGCATTTTATTCTTATTAGTATTCTATTACTTAATAATAAGAATATGTATTTCATGATGTAAAAATGTGTATTATGAAATTTTGGTTTCATATCTTCAATTCAAATTATCCATATCGTTATCAGAAAACATTTGCATTAAATTCTGTGCCTTCTTCATCTTATCTTTCAAGGCTTTGATACGTTGCATAGTACTGTCATATACATCTGTTGTCTTATCCTTTGACAAAGTCTTGCTATTCTTGTCGGCTTTTTTGTCGATTAAATTACCAAATTGTTCTTTTTCTTCTTCATTTTCGAAGTCCTCCTTCTCCATTTCTTCCTCTTCATTTTTGAAATTTTCCTGTTGATTATTATTCCCTCCTTCATCTTCGAAATCCTCCTTCTCTTCATCTTCTTCATTTTTGAAATTTTCCTGTTGTCTCCCTTCTTCGTCTTCGAAGTCCTCCTTGTCTTCATCATAAAATCCTTCGAGTTTGCTTCCAGAACATCCTACAATGATGGCGGTCAAGATGGTCGGCATCAGCAATACAACTATCATATTCTTACTGAAAAAGGTGGTAATGAAACCAATCAATGTAAACACAATAATGGCCGTAATATTCTTGGCAATCGCATATCCTACAACCGATGTTAGCGCAACTATAAATACGAAAATCAATACTAATTTACTTGTCAGGAAAAAATCATTCTTTCTTTTCATCTCTTCAATGGTTCCTCTATATATTGTTACAGGTAAAAAAAGTGCGTTCCCCCTTATTTTTCAGTATTGTAAATATTCAGCACGTCTTTGACGACCTCCTCCCTCTGTACGTCCTCCACCTCGAATTTGTATTCAGCGATACGGGGCGGGCATCCACTTTTCGACATCCTCTGTAGGAAATCGCTCAAACCGTTCTCAACATGCAACAGGCGGTTGTTTCGGTAATCGACGAATTTGGGCGGCGGTAAATCGCATTGCTCCAAATCCCCTGTCACAATCATTCTCGACCCTTTGCCTAAACGTGTCGCCAACATCTTCATCTGGTTGACGGTCGAGTTCTGCATTTCGTCGGCGACAATCCACGTATTGGTAAAAGTGCGGCCTCGCATGAAACCGAGGGGCACAATTTCGACGATTTTCTCGTCCATCAGCAGTTGAATCTCCTTCTGCGTAATCATTTGTCCTAATACGTCCATCATGGGACGAACCCATGGCGCCATCTTCTCCTCCATCGTCCCTGGCAAGAATCCGATTTCCTCGTCGACCGATATCAAGGGTCGCGTAAATATCATCTTTTCATAGGCGCCGGTCAATAAATAATAGAGGCCGTAATTACAGGCAATCATCGTCTTCCCCGTACCGGCCGGCCCCGTTGCAAATATGATTTTCTTTTCGCTGTTTTTCAGACTCTTGATGTATTCCTCCTGTCTCTCGTTTTTCGATTTGGCTAAACAATCGGGCAAGTTATTCATGGATGTTTCTACTAGCAACTGTTCGGCACGATGAAACAAGTTGGAATTGCCTGCATTGCTGTACGAATTGGAACGAGACCTTGAAATGGTCGTAATTCCTGCCGACAAATCCTTTGCATATTCCTTCATGATTTCCTTCTCGTTCATTTTGCGACCCCCGGCTTTTCGCACTCTCTTTTTTCCTACAGGTTCGGCCTCATCAATCGTTGCTAGCATATTTTTCCCGTTTCTCATAATCTACAAAGACACTCCTATATTCTGATTATCTATTTCTATTTTTTCGATTTATTTTACGTATCATTTATTCTGTTTACAGTTCAGCATTCTTTTGTAAAAATTCGCTACAGGGTTGGTTTGTAAAAATCGGTTCGCTCTATTTTAACGCATGTTCTTGTTATCTTTGCTTCTGCTGCGTACATAACAACAACGATATTATGCAGCAAATTAATTTGTAGACAACCAATATATCGAATGTTTCAATTCTTCGTCGTATTCCATAAAGAGATATTCGACGAATGTTATGCAACGATTCCACAAGACGTCTTGGATATATATTTCACCTTTTTTGCGGTGAATCGCGATATTCCGAAAAAATACGATACGGAAAAATACAAGAATGTTGTCAAGGAATGGGAGCTTACAAATTATAATGAATCTATGCAGAAATCAGGTTTTAATGAGAATTCGGCGCTCTACCATATTTATGCAAATGGGCTGCATACACAATATGATTATATCGGCCTGTTTCAATACGATATGGTTTTTAAAGAAAATTGTGTAGAAAGGGTGAAAGAAAAGATTGTCCAAGGTTCATCATTCCTTTTTTCGTTGCCTCTTCATACTTTCAAATTCTGTACAGCGCAATCATGGAATGATTCGAAAGCCTTGCAACATATTGTTCAACAATATGAAACCTATTACAAAAGGGGTTTTGATAAAACAACACAATATCCTTTGTTGAATTGCTATATTCTTCCTTCGCCTATTTTTGACAAAACAATGAAATGGGTCACAACCCTTTATCCTTCTGTAACGTCTATTGCGCTTCGTCACAGAAGATATTACCACGGTTATATAGGTACTGTGTTTGAACGTATTATGGCGTTTGCTATTGGACATGAAGGCCTTACGCCTGTTGTAATTCCTGTGTTACATGACCACCAATTCAAACAAAAATGAAATGAAAACAAAAATGAAATGAAAACAAAAATGAAATGAAAACAAAAATGAAATGAAAACAAAAATGAAAAAATGAAAAAATAATATTTTTATAGAATTGTAACAAATATTATTTTCAACAGGTTTGTATAGCAAAATCGCGCATTTTCATAACGAAAAACGGCAACATCACTTCGTTCTCCAAATTATGAACCACAATTTCTACAAAATGAATAAAATCGGTTGTGATAGGAAATATCGTTTTTCCTGTAGAACACTGGCTGAATATGTGCTCCAAATATTGCTCGACTATCTGCTTCTCCTCCATGTTGTACATAAGACTGACCTCGTATATGTAGCTTTCAGCTTCGTTCCCTGTGGTATTTTCGTTGGTAAATAGGTCGTCCAACCGGCTCCATACGTCCTCGCTCATAATGTTCTCCTGATTGAGCTGTATGAATTTAATCATACCGCGTATATCGTAATTGTACAAATTCATGATTTTCTCTATCTTGTCTTGCGTCATATTGATATTCTCATTTCGGCAAATATTCATCAAGAAGCGCGATACGTCGGTAGGGGGCAGTCGATTGAACTGAATCGTTATGAACTCCCTCTGTAACGATTCGTCAATCTTGCTTATGTAGTTGCAAATCAGAAAAAAACGGACATTGTTGTAATCAAACGTCTGCAATATGTATTTCAGCGCCTGTTGCGCCGACTTGGTCATGTAATCGACCTCGTCCAAAATAACGAATTTGAGACCAGCCTCGAACAAATGCTGCGATTTGATAAAGAGATTGATTTGATTTCGAATAATGTCGATACCTCGCTCGTCGGACGCGTTCAAATGAATGACATTGCTGCTGCTATTCTTCTGATTGGGGTAATTGCGGCGCTGGTATTCGGCAACCAGATTGATAATACTAGTTGTCTTCCCGGTTCCTGGCGGTCCATATAGGAGGAGATTGGGGAAATAAGGCGTTTTCTTCTTGATGATGTTTTCGAAGAGGCGGCGATTGTGCGGCTCTAATACAATATCGGCGAATTGAGTCGGCCGGTATTTTTCTATCCAAGGAATATTTGTATTGTTTCGTTTTGTATTAGGTTCTTCCTCTGTCATCGTTTCTTCTAATTCGTTTTATTCCTTTATTCCCTTTATTCTCTATTCCTTTCGCCCTATCCCAAGCATCCCTACCTATAAAAATATCACCATATTTCGTATTGATTTTGGAAAAATAATATACAATCTCGATTCTTCTGATTTCTTGTTGTATCAAAAAGAG
>Ga0136644_10001196_pt1 | contig 20654 bp, 8 predicted proteins | sample C_130820_EF_Meta_FD_94780 | JGI IMG/M metagenome (GOLD analysis project Ga0136644, IMG submission 94780) | Freshwater microbial communities from Lake Croche, Canada to study carbon cycling - C_130820_EF_MetaG (v2) (version 2) | ecosystem: Environmental > Aquatic > Freshwater > Lake | place: Lake... | reverse complement strand
CAGGGCCACTTACAATAGGTGCCAACTTCGTATCATCCTCCGATTCACTGCTGCAGTCACATGGCGGGCATGTATTAGAAGGCACATCACCACCACGCATCGGTTTACTCTTTCTTCTTTGACGCCGCATCTTGATCTTTCTAAGGCGCGTGCCCCCTTTTAATAAAAGACAGTCTGGATTGAGTGCCACAGGTGGTGATAGAAACTGTAGAGACATCCTACTTTCTCTTCGTATATTTTGCCTTGCGTTTCTGCTTTTTTAAGCGTCTTGTCTTAGTTAAGCGCGAGCGTTTCTTAGCGCCACCCGACCATGCTCCAGTTTGTATCATGCGATTCAGAAGTGCATCTAACTTATTATATTCATCCATCATTTGCCCTTGCGCCGCGAACTGGTTATTAATATAGTCGCGGACGCGCTGGATTCTGGGACCAACATTGTTTGAATCTTCCCCAGTTTCCTCGACTTTGTCCACTTCCTTCTCAAAAATCGGAAAGAGTTTTGCATTTATTAGAGCCTGTGTCTTATATGCGTCGCCTGCCGGTGTTACAACGATATTGTCCGTTGGCGCAGGAAGCGCAGCCTCCCATTGGTCTAGCACTGGATCCATGGCACTAGAGTTCGTAGGAGTTACAGCGGCAGCGGCAGTCGCTTTCTGAATAGCCTGATAGGCACCAGACACAGTTGCGCATGAACTGTCGTCTGGTTTAACTGCGCAGAGCTTTCCTTTAGATTTTGCATAGTTATAGGTGACTGGATCGAGTGTTGCACCAGCATCTAATAGTATAGTTACTGGCTCCATTGTTCTGTCACCTAAGTATTGTGAGGGCTCAAACTGAGTAAATGCCTTCATGAGCGGCGTTGTCATTTTATTTGTTGCAATATCCATGCCATTTTTATTTAAAACCGAGGCGCCGTTCTGAACAAGCGCTTTGAATGGAGCAAAAATATTCGGGTCGGTAAGCCCGGTCCCTCCAAGCGGCATATAGTTGATAATATAATCAGCTTTTACCGGTTGATTCATTGTTTTCACCATATAGTTTATAAAATCAGCAGTCGGTGGTACTCTATTCAATAGATAACCGAATGCATCGGTACTCTTAGCTTTGATATCATTTATAGTAATACCGGCTGGAAGCTTATTGCCAGCCTCCGCGATTAAAGATGCCATTATTATACTGCAGTCATTTGATAAAGCCTTCTTAAAGCAAGTCATCGGATTTAGCCCACTACAATATTTATCCTTTTCATCATAACATGAATAGTCCATCTATATTATATATAGGGCTTAGATTATATTTACGATTTTATCGATGGTTGCCGTTTTATCTGCCTGGCTACTCACCATCTTATAGGATATCGTGGCAGTGTATTGCGTGTTAGATGCAATGTCGTCGTTATAGTAGAATGTAAACTTACACGTATTTTCGGAAGATACGTTGCTATCTGTGGCTGAAGAGAATGTTATATCTGCCGAGAATCCGTTATTATTTGCGATGGCCCGCGATGCCGCCGACTCCGCAATCGCTGCGATCGCCGCCGCCGAGATGCTCTCACAGCCTATTCCACGCTCCACAAGACTATATGTCTTGACTGCGGCTGTAGCGCGCGCAGTCGATGAACCGTCCAGGCCGTAAATGGGCATTTTGAATCCACGATCGGAGGGTGGCGTTCCTGTTCTTGTTTCCAGATCCACCCAGACATAACCATTCGTGGAGGCCTGCAGGATCCAGGCGATAGGATCCGCGCCACTAGTTGTTGCCGTAGTCCAGCTGTATCCGTCGAAGTCCAGGCCACCCGATCCAAAGGCAAACTGAAGAGGCTTCACGCTACTGTCATTGAAGGCCGCGAGACGAGTGACCACCTGTTGACTGGCAACGGATCCAAGTGGATTCGTCACAGTTGCCGTATAGGGCATGGACACTCCACGCTTGAAAAACTCGAAGGGACCGATATTCAGCCCACCTCGGGTCACCTTGAACCGTATGAATTTAAAGGAGCCAGATGGCTTGGGTGGAACCACCATGCTTTTACCCGTAGGCACTGCCGTATTAATAATCAGCGCGGCCGATCCTGGTACCGTGCAACCCGTGTTTTTCTTGATCTGGAAACCCACCTGCTTCGATGGAATCTTAAGCGCGCCGGTTCCGTCCAGTGGGGCGAACATGTCTTCGAGTTGAAAGAGACACTCGTTGCGATTCCGATCGAAGCCGGTCGCGGTAGCACTCAACGGATTCCTATTGCTGTTAATGTTTGTCTTCGAATAGAAGCTATTCATCGCGTCGAGAAGGGCGGCGTCGTCGCAGGGTATATTGCAATCTGAAACGTCCTTCAGGCCGGATGAGAATGGGGTCGCACCCGTTAGCCGCGCCGACGATGAGGTCACGTTTAATACCCTTGTTAAATATCCCTGGTACCTACTATCTTTCGAATAGGTTGTAGAAAAGGTCGCGGTCAGCGTCGAGCCATCGCTGCCCTGCGCGTAGCTGCACTGGTTCCGCATATTATCGTAGGTGTAGCTCACGGGATTGAAAAAGATGGATTGATCGAACGCGGCGTCATTTACCATGCCAATAATATCTGGATCACTACATAGCTTTGACGCGTCCTGCAGGGTCTTGTCTAGGATACCCTTGACAGCGGTATAGGGCGCAGATCCAGAGGCAAAGGGAAACACTTGGTACTGCGTCTGCGGCCGAGATGGAGGAGCAATAGGCGTCTTTTGTTCGTGCAAGACAGACCAGACTGTCCCGTCGGGCGAGGATTCCAGAAGCCACGCCACCGGTGCGCATGTGACGTCCTGGCCGGTGATCATCGTGAAAGAATCCGCGCTTTGGCCTGGTTTGAACGTTATAATCAGATGGCCCAGGCCAGAGGATTTCCAGTCATTGGTGATCGTTGTGCTGCGTACATTTTCGGCGGGCGCAGTACCGTCATCCGTGCCGGCTACGTTTCGAACGAGAGTTGGCTCAAGCAGCTGCCCTTTGTAGATGAATCCGATGAAATAGAGGTGTGTACCGGCGCCGCCGTTGACCGCCGTCACCTTGAACCGGATATATGTAAAGGGGCCTGTATCAGGGATCCGCGTGAGCCCCGTCACGCTCATGTTCTCGTTGATTGTGATATTCGTGCTGGCAGTGGCATTCGAGCAGTCCCCAAAGGTCGGCTGGAAGGCGAACCCAGTCTGGCGACTTGCGCCCGTCGCAGTGTCCCATCCGAGTACACACTGATTGCGAATCGGGTCGTAGCCAATGGAATCGACGTAGAAGTGGGGCGGATTCTTTTGCAGCCGATAGGTCGACGTTAGAGTAGGGAGAAGGCTTGTGCAGGAGATTCCACAGGTGACCAGAGTCTTGGGTGAGAAATCCGTGGAAACGCCTGACTCCTTTCCTGGACGGAATAGGGGATAGGCCGTGTATCTTGCGGCAGGTGGCGTGATCGCTGTCCGTGTATCGAAGGGTAGCCACGTGGCGCCGTTCATCGACGTTTCCATGATCCAGCTGACGGGATCCGACGCGGAGGATAGCTGCGAGGTGACGAAGGTGTAGCCGTCAAACAAGAGAGGTGTCTCGAAGCGCAGCAGGAATCCGTCAACACCCGTGGCCTGCCATCCGGTCGTTTTCGTATAGTCAACAAGATTGGTCAGCTCTGAGCCGACTATAACAGTGCCCGCTTTCGCGCCTGCCGCGTTAATCGTGTAGCAGGCGCTTCCATTGATAGTAAATATCGCGAGTGAGGAACCCTTGTAGAATCCGACCTTGGCTATCGCTACTGTGCTTGACGCTGACTTGAGGGACCGAACACGCACATACTGGACGAGATTGAAGCCGGTTTTCACGTAGAAGGAGGCCGTCGATGCGGAATCCACCAGCTTCGTAGAAGTCGTTGGTGTTCCTACAAAGGTTCCGCTCATGCCGTCGGAGCCGATGCTGAAGCCGAGACAGGACTGATTATCCGCGCACATCTGGGCCGCGCCCTCAGGGGCCATATTGGTGTAGGATGTTACTGTGGCAGACAGTGTCTTCATGGCCGGCCGATCCGGCCCATTGGACATGAAGGTGGTAATAGGGGTTGCTGGTAAGGTCGTCGGATCAAAGGCAATCGAGCTGTTTGTATATTTCAGCAGGGCTCTGGGATATCCTCCATAGGCGAAGGGTACAATATCTCCTGTCTTCAACTCCACTCGAATCGGTGTAAAGGGCGGTAATGTGAACACATTCACCGTGGCCCAGTTGGCCGCGGTAGGGTTCGAGTATGTGCTGCCCTGGAAGCTTCTCGATAAGAACGTTTTCAGATTATCGGTCGTCGTAATGGAATAGGTCGGCGTATAGGCGGGCAAGCATGTCAGTGGTCTCGCAAAGGTTAGCACAAAGGTTAGTGAACTCGTTGTCAACACATATCGTTGATCCAGGGTATCGATCTTTGCGCGGATATAGATGGTGTTATTGAAGTCGTCGATCAGAGTATCGGACAGGTCGCGGAGATAGGCACGGCTGGTATTTTTTTCGGCAGCCTGGAATGTTCCAAAATAGGATTGGCTGTAGGTGTTATACGTGAACTCCGATATCTGGTTCAGAATAGCAAGCGTATTCACGACCCCGCCGCATTCTATAAATCCTCTGGGCCGATTCGGATTCTGTGGCAGGCCGACGCTCATGTCATTGAAGCTCATCATGGGTACGCGCCAGAATCCGTAGGAAGGGTAGGTTAAGTCAGGGCTCGTATAGAGATTCTTCCAGAAGGTGCCGTTCATGGATCCGCGCAGCTTCCATTTCACAATATCGAAGGCGGGATCCTTGCCGGTCATGAAGGAAAGGCCGTCGATATTTAGTGCAGTGGCAGAGGTTGCCAGAATGGGTGTTCCTACGGGGGATATAAATATCGTCTGGGCGGTCACATCGGCTGTTTGACCATCTGTTGCAAAAATGCCGTTAAAGCCTGTCACGGATGTAGTGACCGTTGCGCCAGGTTTTAAAGTGGATCCTGTCAAAGAGCCCGTCACCGGTTTCATAGCGTTTCCTGCATAGAACTCGAGGCGCGTCAGCTGGCATAGATTGTTTGATCTGAACGTGGGTCGCACGGCAAGTGGCGTGAACTCCAGGTACTTGTAGGCCGTCATGGACTGAAAGGGGTCGTCGAGCGTCTTTGGCGCCGGATCCGCTACGATCTCTAACACGACATCCGTTGGTGGCGCCTTCAGAACAAACATACTGGCCATATAGGTTACATCTGGCCTGGCAAATCTCCTACGGAACTCGCAGGCGACATAGGCAAAGGGTAGAATATTTGTTTCATAGTTGTTCTGTGGATAGCCATAGAAATTTATTATATTTTTATCATTATCATATTCAGCCATGGTGACGGAATAGATGTAGAGCGCTGATTTCCGATCATAGCCGCCCTTCCATATGCGCCCTAACGTTCGCTTGGGATTCTTTGACATATACTCCCGAAATGCTGTGAGATTTTCAGGTGCGCTGAAGTTGCCAACCCGGCTTGACAGCTGTGAGACAAGCGGGCTCGACGGTGTAAAGGTATTTATCACTGGATTGCAGCCACTTGTATAGAAGCTGACAATCTTATAGGTTGATCCAAAGGGGAGATATTCATTATTTGTGATACGGACCTCATAGCTGTTACTGAGGTCAGGGTATATCGCTGGAAATGCGGCGACCTGGTAGGGTTTCGGATATCCGTTGTAGCCAAGAGCCGCGGCAATAACCTTCAGATCTCTCATATCGAGTTTACATACTGGGTCGACCTTGAGTGGCAGCGGATTCACAATAGGTATATTCTTGCGCGGTGGTGCCTCTGTATACGTGTATGCGTGCGTCGCTTCAGTTAGGACAAAGGGCTTGGTACCTTTTATGCCAGAATAGAGCCCTGAGCCTGACAGGTCGCGGAACTCCTTATAGGGTAAGTTAGCTGTCAAGCTCGGCGGCATAGATCCTGGCGCATTCAAGGGTGCCATAGTATACTGCAGCTTGTCGTCGATGTCGAACTTGAATTGTCTATGAACAGTGAACGGCTCCGAGATCTGCGGACTTGACATAACCATTTCGAACACACAGGTCTGGTTATCGACATTTTTATATGTATTTAATGTAACTGGTGACATAGTGATTCTACCACTGCCTGTTATGTCTCTGGTAGTAAGAGCCTTGTCAACAGAGGAGTCGATCGAGTATCCTATGACATCTTTTGCATAAGAACCCTCGACAGAGTTAATAGGAATATACTTGGTCGCTCGCGTCTCAATACTACTCGCACGAACCTGATTCAAGATTTTATAGTCGCCGCAGTTCACTGTGAGGGACGGAAATGGGTTCGGATAAGGAAACATGCCAGGAAACGTCGTAGCATCTCTCTTGGAAGGATTGAGAACGGGTAGCGCGTTGCTGATATCTCGGATCGCAGCCCAGGCCGTCGGCTTAACAGGCAATAAGGGCGTTATCCCACCGACCATGAAGCTACAGCTGACCTCGGATTCGATCGCGGCCTTCTGGGCCTCGAGATCCTTTATCTGCGCGTCGATGGCCGGCGTGATGGTTTGAGCCCTTAATGCGGCAATCTGTTTATCAAAGAGCGAGCCATAGGCCGAGCTTGTATCCGATACAAAGCTCACGCGGGCCGCGGAAGTCTGTGTGCTCCCATATACTGGAATGCCGCTCGCATCATTCCACCCAACGACTGGAGTATTCTCGTACATGACATCACATGTATTGGGTAGCGTGAGATTCGTGGCAACCTGTATAATCTTTTTCATACGATCCGTGAATTTATTTTTCCTATCGTAGCCGCGAAAAATGTCACTCATAATGTCGATTTCATGGCACTGTATTTTGGGACATCCTTCAAATGTCTTTATATTTCCAGCGGCAGAATAGGTCGTTTCGCGATAGGTCGTTAAGGCTGATTGGGCCATTTCATATACGGAACTGATCTGCTTTTTCACCGCATTTGTCGCCTTTGACATCTCTCCAAATATATTTACACCGAAATTAAAAATATAGGCAAGGGGCTTCACATTTCCTGATGGATCCTTCATGAGAGGTGTCTGATCGGTGATACCATAGGCAATATCATAGTCAATGTAGTTATATGTGCAGCTGGGTATGTCGAGGCTGAGAATGATACTTACCGCTTCTCTTATTGTACCCTTCTTTATCTTATCATCTGGATTGTTGCGAGTTGTATAGTCCATATCCACGAGAAGATCGCATTGCCCCGCGTTCATTGTGGTCGCCTTTATTACATTTAAAATCACACCAGGGTTGCCATCCGTTATATTGTAGTCGTCGATCATCTTATAGAGGATCGCTGGGTTTGAGCAGTCAACTTTTGGACAGATACCGCCATTATCGAGCGTTTGATTGTCGAGGTAGGGCGGTGGTAATACAATAGGGGTCGCTAGCCGTGTAAGACCCTCTGGCACCGTGTTCAGATATTTAAATCCAGAGGCATCGAACAGGATTTCAGTAGAGAACCAATCCGCCTTGTTTTGCACATAGGGTACGTACACGGTTCTCACTCGTGTTGCAACTGGCTTATTTGATATATAGTTAAACGAGGTTTCTTCCCACTGGAGATTACAGGACATGGGGGTCAGTTGTTGCCGCGCAAGAATCTTCGTGACATAGAGTGCACTATTCTGGTCCCATGGATTCGATACCGTTTTTAATACATAGGCCATGTCCGTGCTCAAGGCCGATACATAGTCAATGCCGATCTGTATAAGTGTGGCCTTATCAGTGCAGTCCAGGCGATCTGATGCGTTCTTTATAAACTTGGTAATAGGTGAATAGTTCACCTTGCCTGCCGAGTCTTGGGTGGGTGTCTCCATACCACACGAGTACTGTGTATAGAATGAGCCGGCCGCCATACTATCGTTCGCCATTCCATTAATGACCATCTTCTCACCCGATACACCCGATAGGGTATAGAAAAAGCGGCGCGTGGCTCCACTTTCTACAGGCGATTTCGAGAAATCTGCGATACGATCGCGGATCTCAGCATAGGCGGTCTGATAGTTCGAAATGAGCTTGGACTGCTGATTTACAGATAAGTTCGTGATGAGCGCGGCCTTGTATTCGGCCGTTAAAGCCTGCATCTGGGCAACGGCCGTCGGCGGGGGGGTGTTCGTGACCAGGTCGAAGCGGACATCGAGCATGGAACTACCCACAGGAAACACGTCATATATATAGGTCATGGCCTTCGTACCGTCTCCGAAGTCATAGAATGCCTGGGCGATTTGGTCAAATCTCGCCTGACTGTTCGTGGCTAAGTTGTTAAAATAGGTCGTGGATTTTATGAGCGGGGGAATCTCTTCGAAACTCTTTCTTTCCGCTTCTGTTGACCCTACGAGGAGTGTGAAATATGCCTTGGCTAGGAAGGATCCAGTGGGAAGGTACTTTATCACCTTTTGCTCGGCGCTGAGATTTTCGTCGGCTGGTACGGCACGATAGTTGTCAAATGCCTTTTTAGCATTTATATAGTCACCGCCGGTCTTATCCAGCTGACCAATATTCATCGATTTGTTTTGTAGCATGGTTGTGAAATAGGCCTGTACTATGAGAGGTTGTCCGCCAACATAGGTTGTGACCTTTTCTGGCATAGACTTTGCTAACAGGACCACGTTTCCTGCAAGATCACGCTTGTATCTAACAAGGGCTCCCTGCGCGGCGGTTACATCTGCAGGTGAATCAACCGCGTTAACGTCTGTCGAATTGATTATGAACATCGCGCTAAATAAACTCTTGGCTAATGCGTTCCCTTCTTTCAAGTGCGTGGCAATACGCCCTTCAATACTTACAGTGCTGAGAGTAGGGTTCGCGACAAGATCTGTTTTGAATTTATTATACGCAGCTACTGCGCTTGTGTATGCGGTATCTGTTGCAGACACAGTGGCTGGATTTGTTGTATTTTCTAGAATCATGCGTGTTAGATAGGTCTTTGTCTTATTTGATGCGCCCGGCACATATCTCTGAATCTTACCTGTGATTCCTAGCGCTATCACTGTGTAACTGGTTCCACTCAAGTCCGTACCGTATCTACCGTATGCCTCGGCCGCCAGCTGGTATTCGCTATCCGACTGAATTGTCATCTGGGATATAGTCTGTATACGCCGCTGTATATATCTGGATAAGAACTCCATGGCAGGTACTGGGAGCATCGCAAGAAGATCTGGCGTGACCTGCGTCGAGCAAAAGGCCTTATTGTATCCGTCCGCGCTTATATTGAAAGTGTATGTCGTTCCACCAGCAGATGTAGTGTAAATCGGCTCACACTTCGTAGAAGCTGACCATGGCGGTGCCTTCGCAATAGCCAGATTGGCAAGCGCAGTGTTATAGGCTGTTAGCACAGTGGGATTATCTTTTAAATACATTGAGCGAGCCACGTCGAATATCATGCCGGCCCGCCCTATATATGAAATTGCTTTGTTATTTATACTTGTATTTAAAGAGTCTAGCGCTGCTTGTGCCGCCGCGACCGTCAGAATAGTAACGGTGGGAGCAGCCCCGTTTCGAATATAGGCGTTCATAGTGGCTGGATCCACGTAGATATATCGTTCTAAATTCTGTGGGGCCATGAGCCAGATCCGTTTTACGAGGGCGGCATTCTGTCTTAACTCTTGCTGATTTACGGTGGTGAGTGCGCCTGATACGGCCACGGTGTGGCTGCGCGTTGATGTTGTAAATGGCAGTCTTAGAGTTGTGTTTAACTTAGTAATAACATATAGATACTGGTTTATTTGGGATGGAAACTTATCGATGATAGCATTCTGCTTTCTTAATTCTACAAAATTGGTATTTCGCGGCGCGCTAAGTGATCCTTCAATAAGCTTACGCATTATATACTGCACTGCTGATATGTGCCGGCGTGCAACATCAAAAGCGGGTTGTAAACTGTTGATAGCCGTGTTAATACCATTCGATCTAACTGCTAAACGTATCTCGGACACTTTATCATCAATATAAGTAATTGGAAAATAGATAGGCTGACCAGATATAAATGCAAGCGGTGTATACGGACCTACGATATCTCTGGCTATATTAAATGTTGTTTTCATGACATCTAAAAAATCGGCAACATTACCTATAATACTAAGAATAGCCGCGTCGATTCGTTCGGAGTTTCCAATAGCAGGTAATATATCTAATGTAAATCTGGATTCATATCGGGTATCGATTGGAACCGTTGGAACAGAGTCAGCAGTCTCACGATAGTCATTTATGAAATTCAACGTGCCTGTATTTATCATATCGATCCAGTTTTGCTGCGCATCTTCAGCTAAGAAGATTGTATTCTGTATCTTTTCAATAAGCTTTTCAGAGTTTGGCACAAGGTTATACTGAATATCATCACATCTCGAACCTAAATTACTACCTACAGGTGTAACACACTTATCTGTGCATAAACTCCCTAAGCAATCCGAATGACGAATATTATATAGTTCGGCATTCAATCCGTCAATAAATCTCCTAAGATCTAGTATGCGCATATTGAGGGCAATAATATGGCTTCCAAATACGGCATTTATACGTTCCCCGTATGTTATTAGATCTGGTTCAATAATCGCGCCACTCGCGTCTTCAAGAATATAGGATGTTGCGGAACTCGACTGGAAAGGTTCGACGGTTTTATAACTCCATAGACAATACCATACAATAAATAGCCCTGCTATGGCCAAGAGCCACCTCCAGCCCATCTATATCATAGTCTGAAAATCACACTATGATATGGAGCGCGCGCGTAAGGCCTTTAAAGAAACTCCTTGTCGGCAATCGTCTTAATGTAGGACAAACTGGAGTTCACGCTCTTCAGAATCTCTGATGAGCTGAACAGAGCCGTATCGAGGATACCATTTCCAACAAGATAGGTCGTCACGAAGTCGAGTGTGCCGGGTGAGATATAATACGGTGACAACTCGTTTAACTTTGCTCGAAGTTCTTCCGTATTAATCGTGCCGACATCATAGTCCGCAGAAAAGGCGAATTTGCTAACCTCGCAGGCGGTCAGTTTGATCGTGTCATTGATTGTCTGAAGGTTATCCAGAATAACGACTTCCTCCTGATATAGCTTCAAGTTCGTCGTGTCGTAGTTCTGTAGAAGTGTGCCCGTAATAGGGTCATCCACGCTGGCAAGATCCCTACAGGAAGCATCTCTACCGATTTCAAGGCCGTCGAGAGCCTTTAGGTTTACTAGAGTATTACATTCCTCGGAAAACCTATATTGATATTTCATATTCTCTGTTTTAAGTTTCAGAGCGAGCACCTCAGTGCCGCTGAGATCATTCATGGCAGTTCTTAATTCCGTGAGCTTTTCCATAAATTTCTGTCGAAGAGTCGCCAGTTCACCACAGGCTGTTACACGAATCGCACTCACATTGGAGCCAAGATTATTTAGCGAGACGGGTGATACGGTCCCGACGCCTTTTGTCAAGGGCGATGCCTGAAATGCCTCTGCATGATATTTTACATAAAGATAGTGCACTACGACAAAAATCGCTATGAATAGAATCCAGAGGCGTAAAAGCCGGCTCATAGGCCTCCTTATTCTTAGAAGACGTTTTCTGTCATATTGATTAACGCTGTCGGAGTCGCCTCATCATAGTTCGCCAGAAAAGGAAGAGTCACATATGCACCGTTCATAAAGGTGTTTCCATCGTCATCGATTTCAACATTTGCCAGATCATATTCATTTATGATCGCTGGTGAACTGCTGAAATCCGCCTTGACGAACGTCTCTACCCCTGTTTTTGTCTTTGGCGGGGTTGATGATCCGGCCATCATGGTTGTCACGTTCTTCTTAATCTTGTACTCACACACCGTATTGGATCGACTGAAGCTCCATTTCACGCTGAGATAGCTGGGAGTTGTTGTGTTCCTTCCTACAGTGACTGCTTTCGGTAGACCAGCCTTCAAGGCGGCCAATGTTGCGGGGGCTCTGCAGTCTATCGCAGGAGGCATCGGGACCGTAAATCCGATATTCGCATCGGGCTCATACTTGCCATCCTTCGTTTCAAAAAGAGTTGTAGTCGCTGATCGAACTCCGATGGCGTTGTCACTCACGTCGAAATAGTCGCCGGGTAGAACCTTATAGGCTCCATCCTTGTCGCATGAAGTGCCCGTAGGCGTTAGTTTGAAGCGATAGACCATTCCTGTGTTCACCTGATTCGTCGGAGGCTGCAACACATCATCATACTGGAACTTCATGTTGCTGAAAATCACGTCGCAGGCGCTCTCGCCCGCCACACCGGACTTCAGGACCTTGCCCATGACGTTTTTATCGACGTAGAACTCCTCAGAAGGTAGATTGTCGGAGTTGTATCTCGTGGCAATCGCTTTTAAGACATCCACGTCGCGACAGCTCTTGGAAGGGCAGGCCTTCAGAGTCTGTTCATTGAAAATCAGCTGGGAGAGGTTCTCGATACTCCTATTGGCGTCGCTCGCTATGGCCGGTAGATTCACTTCCGGTTTTGCCATAAGAATCGGCTTGATCGTGTTATTGAACACGTTTTGAATCGCGGTCACGACTGATTTGTAGCCGAGAATGCCACCCGATGTGTCTGGCGTCGACAGAGCCGGTGTATTGAGCTGTATGAAGGTGCCCGAGTTAATCCGGTCACTGCCGTCTGACACGCGCTTGAACATGCATCTGACGCCTGATACGTCCCTGTCCTCGGTAACCTTGATGCTCACGCTCTCCTTTTGTACCACACGTGTTTTTCCGCTCATACGCAGCATCTCCACCTGATAGTCACAGCGGTCCGGTCTAGAAGTCCACGCCTTCAGAACCTTTTGAATCTTACGATTGGGGTTTGCCGTATTGAAATCGACGATCAGCTTGTCGATTTGGGTGCGCTTGTCACAGGTGGCCGTCGGACATGTTCCTGGCGCACCTAGAACCGTGGATTTCGGCAGCTTCGACGGGACTACGAAAGGTTCTCTCGGGTTGATTGGAACATAGGTGACTGGGCCACCGGTCTTATTCGTCACGGCGACCCGTGTAGGATATTTCACTCTCGGCTGCCCAGGGACCTGTAGAGACAATGGGATCGGGATTGTGCGCGGTACCTTATATATAGGGTCGGCAGTCTCATAGGGCTCTAACTCCTCTAGAGTGCGCACACAGGTTGTCTGATTCAGAATCGAATAATATCCTATGACCTCCGTTGGAACATACTCAATACCCTCTTCATTTGTTTCAGGGTTGTAGGAGACCGTGTCAAACATATAATAGCAGCCGAAGATGCCCCTCGGCTCAATCGTTCGGACGACCTTGATACGCCGCGTCGGATTCTTGGATTCATACAACTCAATCACCGCTCTCAGATTTTTACTGTCAGTGCATTGATCCATAGTCACTGGTACACCTGACCCATCCACGCCTTGGCAGAACTTGATTTCTGGCACATATCCGACTGCTTGCTCGATGACCGGCCCGCGATTGATATAATAGTATTCATCGGTGGATCTCAAGACGTACTTGACAGGCGGGGCTCCAGGGCCTATCAATGGCTTCTGGCATTCTGTGCCAGGCTCACATCCAGCGAGTGAAATGTAGCTGCCAATCTGATCCACTGCTTTTGGTGGGACAATATTGGCTGCTAGTGCACTTGCGCCCCTATCAATCTGTTCGCTTGCGCCCGCTGCGACAGCTGCGCCGACTATACCACCACTCATCTGAAGGCCAAGACCAACGAATCCCGAAATCTCTCCTGCAAGAATCCTGTTCGGATCCAGCGTCTTCGTAATATTGGTGACCTCAAATACCTTTGGCACAGAGGGTACATAGTTCGCACCATTGTCCGTCGACAGGGCTAGCGCATCAGGAGCACAATCATCTACATTCGTGCAACCTGTGACTGTGAAATATCCCTGAGGGTCCGATGCAACCTTAATGAAATAGAAGCGGCGATAGATGGGGCCATCTATTTTCTTAGTAACCTTCCCAGGCCTTGTCGGATGAAAGGTCACTGTGGTCATGGTACATACAACATCGCACGACAGTTCCGACGATGCTATAACGCCAGTGAAGCCAGAAATGTAGTCGTAAGTATTGGTGCCGTCATCATTCACATACTTATTTGCATATGAATGCTTATAGTAGAAGTTTGCCATACGATCCATCATAATCGGATTCGCAAAGTTGCACCAGTCTCTCTCGACCTTCGTACCATCACTTTGCTGAATCTTAAAATCCTCAAGGGGGGGTGGCAAGATTCCCACGCCGTTGCCATCTAGAGCGGGCTGAATCTGATTTGCGAAGGTCACGGATAAGGTTGAATCTTCAGTATATGGCTGCGTCTTCATAAGGGATTTCGGAACAATCCATGGAGTTTTGTTCCGCTCGTCTTCTACAGCTGCTCCAACAAATAGGCCAATCGCGAGAGGAAATCCTCCTGCTACAAATGCCGCTAGACCAGCTATCATAAGGTCATTTGGTTTTCTGAAACATACATAGGGATAGAACATGTCGATAATATCGCCTATAATAGGTATAAATGTAGCTATAATGGTCTCGGCTGATTGCGGGATTATAGTAGTCAGAGATTTATAGTCAGGTGGACACATTCCATCTCCTTCCATTAATTGTTCTAAAATGGGCATCATTATAACGCTAATAACCATCACAACGTTACTGATTGTCTCGAGTACACCGACTATCATTCCAACAACCGATTGCGCATAGGGAACGGCGGTTCCACCAGAGGCTAGTCCTGCTGCGGCAACGGCCGATTGCAAGGAAGCTATTAAGGCCGCCCTCTTGATTACAAATTTGGCAATAAATCCCGCCATTTTCTTTTGAAACCACTTCGTGTATTTATTGCTAAAGAGCTTTTTCACTCCCTTCCATTTGCCCGCCCCAATCTTCGACTTGAGTTCTGCGTTCACTGGTTTTACTACCTTTGCAATCGGCTGATCAGGTTTGTGACTCGGCTTGTGAAACACATTATAGATGTTTTCAATCGATAGTGTTTCCTGTATTTTTGGAAATACGGCGTTCATTAGGAGAAACTCTCCTATTTGCATTCCAACCGCCGCCTTTGGATCATTTGTGGTAATATTTAGAAGAGGCGCATGATAGGTGAACTGCCCCTGGTCGTTTCCGTTTAGATTCGCGGGATTTGATAGGAGATTTTGTGTATAGACCTTATTCCAAATGGACTTCGAGGCTTCGGGGCTTACATAGCCCCAGGCGATATCCGATTGTAGTCTGGTCACGTTATCGGCGTCCCACGGGATTTCTGAGACCGGTGATGCGAACTGGCCGAGACTTACAGCAAAGTCCGGAATGGTCGGCGGTGGCAAAGGATCCGGCGGAGTATCATCGGCCGCGTCGGCCTCATCTTGCTTCTTTTGATAGGCCTCATAGGCGGTGCGTGTTTCAGTATCGGCGATCCATTCGGCAGTCTTTGTGTCGGGCGGCTTCTGTTCGATTAACATATTCTGACTCAAGTCGATGGGCCCAGTGCCATTCGCCTTTCGGATGCCGATATATACGTTGGGAGAAGAACAGCATTTTGCAGTACGTGAATCGGGGCAGGCAACCTCGCGTTCGCCGGCTTCTGTATTGCACGCAAAAATGGCTACCTCTTGATCTGTTATTGCAACTACTGGACCGGCCGCCGCAGTGCGTATACTAGTCTTGTCTGTAGTCGTAGTTGCTCCTCCGAAAACATCGGCGTTGAATCGAATAGAAGAAGCTGAGAAGCCTTCCACTCTATTGTATCGAATAGCCCATATTCCAATAAAAATCAATATAATCAGACAGGCTATTGGAAACAGCCTATCCCATGACATATCTGTCGCTACAGTTTCTAAACATTCTTCTATGAGCTTGTGGTCGCAGTTGGGCTCGTAGCTGGGCTCGTCGCTGGACTCGTCGCTGGACTCGCGGTAACAACGCTTGGACTCGCGGTAACAACGCTTGGACTCGCGGTAACAACGCTTGGAACCGTAGTGAGATCAACTATGGCTGGAGAATCCTTCGCCGCTTCAATATCGGCCGCCGTCATTGCCGATGGAAGTGCCAAGGGTACCTTGGCGGCCGCCTCGCCCCCCGTACATCCCGCCGCAGTCATCTGTACCTGCAGCTCTGATATGATTGCCTCGTACATTTGCATACTCGAGAACATATTCGTAGACTTTGCCACCGCTTTCGCTTCCTGGTATCCCTTCATCTGATTTGAAAGAAGCGGGCAGTGATCACTCGTATATACCAGTGATTCAGCATCGTCAAAGCCCTCTTTTACAGTGCTCTTCCATCGAATCCATATCAGGCACGCTACAATCCCAATAAAAAGTGCAATATGTATATAGTTCATACTCCTCCAATACTAAATCGCTGGTAGAACAAAATCACAATGATATTCTCGCAGGGTTCGAATAAGGCCGATCCGGGAATCTAATGCCGGTTGGATGGCCTTTATCAAGATTGCCCCAAGATCAGAGGCTTTTGTAACATTAGATGCGATGGCCGTAGTTGCAAACACGACGGCATTGCATATAGTTTTATGTTTTATATTTGTCATAGTGTTCCTTGTATCACATTTATACTTGGTATTCATGGCATCGAGTATAGCCTTTGATTCCAGTAGTGATACCTGATTCCCTAGAATAGTTGTCTGCATCTTTTGTAGCGTAGTCAATGCGTTGCTAATATCCGAATATTTGGCATAATAGGCATTACAGGAGGTCGTATAGTTGTCATATTGGTTGAATGGCGATTCGTCCCAGGGATCCAGGCTCGGGTCCATACAGGTATAAATCGTTCCGCTGCCATCTTGCGATATGCAAACGACGTCGTTTCGTGAAATATAGGCCATCTTAAGTGTTTTGTCGCCGGCGATCAACTGATTCGCGTTCGTAGAATCTTCACATAGCCAAGTGTTGCCACCACTCTGTATTAAACTGGCGCCGGGCGTGGCATTGAGTGTGACTTTTCTGCATTTGATTTTTGTCGGAGGCGTCATCACGCCCGAACCGGCCGATGCCACAAACCCTTCCTTAATTGCAATAGGAGGGTAGCTCGGAATCCAGCCGATAATATATAGGGCTAGGACACATAAGATAACTGCGAGGCCTAGGCCTAACCAATCAACCCTAGTTTTCATCCTCTTTGAGGCGTCGAATAAGTGTTTCCGTCGCTGCCGGCCACGTATAAGCCTCGACGGTCTCCTTCGCCTTGATGCCCTTGGCTTTCAAAAGTTCCGAGTCCAGCGCATACTCTTCCATAGCGAGACATACATCGTGTGGATCACAGGCCCTCGCCTCGCCGCCTACCGGGCTGAAGGCCGTCGGGAGATAGTAGCGCACCTTCGGATCTACCAGGACTGAGTTCTCCGCCGTACAGAACTCCGTGAAGCCGCCAATGGCCGGTACGACCTGTGGCACACCGAGGCCCATTTGCTCGAACTGGCAGAGGCCCCAGCCCTCGCCATCTGCCGTGGTGATGCCCACGTCCGCCGCATTATAGAACATATTGATATCCTCATCGCGGAAGTTCATGTTCTGCGCCGTCACGATGAGTCGATTCGCATATGGCTCTGTCGCGACGCCCCGTAGCTTCAGTTCTCTCGCATAGAGCTCAAAGAGCCACCAGCCACCCTTTTCGCCCCGGTCACATACACACAGGAGATATAGGGGTTTCGTCGGATACTTCACCACGAGTTCCACGAAGGCCATGATCAGAATATCGTAGCGCTTCCGGGGCTGGTTCCGATTGACGTTGAGAAACATGAAGATGTCTTCGGGCAGAGACACGGCCTTTCTGGCGGCCGCCTTTGAGACTTTGGTTAGACTGGTGTCGAACCCGTGTTTCAGCACATCGATCGGTCGATTGACTCCCTGGTCCTTCAGACAGATCTTCCAGGAATCAGTAAAGGCGAACACGCGATCTGCGTCACGATTCAGAATATCGATATAGGCCTGGAGCTGGCTCGTATAGACCTGGTCACAGTAGACCCAGATCTTGAAGGTCCTCGGAATCCCCGATTTCCTGATCGCCTCTAGAAACTGGGCGACTACCGACATATCATTGTAGATCATTACGACGTGCGGTTGCTTCTTGCGGATCACGTCGGGCAGTAAAGAATAGCCGAATCCGGCCTGCAGCGGCTGTTCTAGCGCGGCCACATCGATCACGTCGACGTTGGCCGGATACGGCCGGAAGTTGGTGGGAACCGTATGAAACTTCTGGAAGCCGAAGTGCGTGACCTCGAAGTCCTTGGCCAACTCCTTAAGAATCCCATAGCTGACCTTCGAATAGCCGGTGACCTGGTGGGCGTGGGTGCTCACGAGAAGAAATCGCTTGGCACCTGTGGCCGACCTTTGCACAGAGACCAAGGGGGCCTTATTTCCCAGAATCGCCTCTAAACTCTGTAGGTAGGCAGGTACAGCCATCTAGGAGATTGACTGTATCTGTACTTTAGACCAATGCCTATTCATCCGTAAACGCAAAGAGAACGAGTGATAGTAAGGCGATAAGAACGGCTAGAATTCGCAGGCCCTTTACGGATTCCTTAAAATAGAATACGCCGAGCAGAGTAATGACAACACTGCTTACGAGATTCCAAATCAGATTGGTTGCCAGCATCGACTCGAACGTAAGGGCCTTCATAAAGAGAACGGGTTGTAGGGCATATATGGCCATGCTTCCAAGAAGGCCAGCCAAGTAGGGGATCTTACCCAAATGGGTGAGTTTCGCCACACTCATCATGCCAATATCAACGCTGGCCATGGCTAGACCAAATGTGATCGGCAAAAAGTGTTGCGGGAACATGGCCACGGTCTAAACTATTCTTATATTATTTGATTAATGAGGCCGCGTTACACCAAAAAACCGATACCGAAGGCTTTACGCGAGGCGGTCTGGCTCCAAAAGAATGGGCGTGTGTTCGAGGCCAAGTGCGCCACGACCTGGTGTCCGAACTCGATCACCGTTTTCACGGCCCAGGCCGGGCATAATATTCCGGAATCGAAGGGCGGCCCCACGACACTCCAGAACCTCGTGCCCATTTGCAGCCGCTGCAACCAGTCTATGGGGAACAAATGCACGTTTGATGAATGGTGCAAGCTGGGTCGCCGGTCCCTGTGGTCTAGATGTCTCGGATGCTTTTCTTCAATCCATCCTTCAACGTAGCCCATGCTCCAAAGAGTTTGTCACGATATGCCTCGAGCTGCTCCATGTGTCCCAAGAAATAGGTCATGCATTCGCCGGCCTGAGTCCAGGACTCTAAAGGTAGTAGCGGCAGCTGTGTGGGGTTGGCCCCTATAATAAGAGGCACTGCGCCGCACTCAATCGCCTCATAGATTCGAAACGTTTCTGCATTTTGCCCGGCAGGGCATGGTACAAAGACGGAATCAAGCAGCAGCTCCAAATACTCGTTCTTTCCGAGATTCGCAGGATCTCTCCAGGTCGGAAACAGACGGAGCACGGCGCGATCCGTCGGTAACAGTCGAAGCTCGGCGCGCTGACCCCATTCCGTCCCCACGAAACTCCAGATCTTGGTGCGAAACGGTAGCTTCGGCACAGAGTTTCCTGTAGGACGCCAATGATATCCGAGAGGGATCGTGAGCGCCTTACAGGGTCTCGCATAGTTCCGAATCACACCCCTACAGAAGGGGTGGTCGTAGAAATCCACAGGATCTCTTAGCCCCTCATCGCTCAAATGCAGAATCCGAAAGGGTTTGTGCCACTTGGACAAGGCCTCCCGTGTCTTTTGCACATAGGGCCCCTGCACGATAACTATAGGGTTCGGAGGCGCGGCCTCCAAGGGCGCCACGGCAAGAACAGATGGCCCGCCAAAGAGCTCACAGAGCCATTCGTATTCATATAGGCTACTCAGTTCCAAGGGCTCCACGCAGGCAAAGGGCACGTCAGAGATCGGCGCTTCGAAAAACCGTTCATTGTTGTTCCAAAGGTCGCTGTCAAAGGTGTCGATACGACTGAAGTCGTTGAATTTCGACGCCTTATAGACCGGGTCGGAGTCCTGGTAACATCCGGCCACGAGAGGCGTCATCACGTAGGCGTTCAGACTACACAGAATATGATCCGCGCTCGTCCAGATTCCCCGACTCGTAATAGCCTCCATGACACGACGGGCTCCTCTCGCAGTTAAATAATAGGCGTAGGCACATAAATGAAAATACCTCGATGGTACCGGCTGCCCAAACAACTGATTGAGCTTCACGCGGCCGAGGCCAGGGCCGACGTTCTCGATTGCCGTGGCAAATCCGGTCTTATTCGGCGGTAAAACGCCACCCAAATAGACGATATCAGTGTCGCCGGGCAACTCGAGCCGATTCCATGCATCGAGCCACCCGGGTTCCACCGTCGCATCATCCTCTAGAATCAGATAGCCGGGAGCTCCGGAGTTAGCGAGTTGGCTCCAGAGTCCGAGATGGCTAAGGGCGCAGCCGGCCACGGCTTTTTTCCAGAAGAAGTCGTTGTTGGCCAGAAGCTGCCGGAGACCGGGGGTCAACTGGAGGGTCCGGCCATCCACGGCGGGCCAGCGCTTCGCCTTTACTGTTAGACGTTCCAGGCGATCCGGGCGACGATCCAGATTGATCACGTAGGTTTCTGGTTGCTGCGGGGCCGGGGGCGAAGCCTTATTGTTCGGCAAAGCCTTAGATAGTTCCAAGAGCCTTCT
>Ga0136644_10001194_pt1 | contig 20674 bp, 22 predicted proteins | sample C_130820_EF_Meta_FD_94780 | JGI IMG/M metagenome (GOLD analysis project Ga0136644, IMG submission 94780) | Freshwater microbial communities from Lake Croche, Canada to study carbon cycling - C_130820_EF_MetaG (v2) (version 2) | ecosystem: Environmental > Aquatic > Freshwater > Lake | place... | reverse complement strand
GGGTCGCTAGACGGGAAGAAGAGGGGGCCAAAAACAACTGCTAGCGTCGCAAAGGTAAGAAAGTCGTACCATTCCAAGAATGTGCCAAAACAGGCTGCAATAGCTATTTTTCGGTAGGAATGAGCGCCCCCAATTTTTTCTAAATTTTTGATTTTATTCAATTTATTTCTTTAATAAGATAATTTATTGCAAAGCAGCAAAAAGTTCTTGATTTGCCATATTCCTTCAGTTACAGTTTGATGGTGCAGTGCAATATTTAAGGTATCTGAAGTCTCCGAATCGTTAAATTGCGCACTTAATGAACTAGTTGTACCACTTAATTTATGGAGAAATACATGAACCAAGCTCAAATCACCGCTAAATTGTCCCAAATTAACAGCAAAGGCCTTGAGGCTTCATTTTCACTCAGCGAAGCTGCTTTAGAGAATGCCCAAAAATTGGCTGAGTTGAACTACGCTGCCTCCAGAGATGCTCTAGTAAATGCTCAAGATGGCATTCAGCAAGCATTGTCTGCTAAAGACCCAAAAGAAGTGACAGAGCTTATGAGCGCAGAATCATTGCAAGCTGCTAGCAATCAAGCTGTTGCTTACCAAAAGAAAGTTAGCAAAGTATTGCGTGAAGGCAATAAAGAATTTGTAAATGTAGTTGATGCCAGCATTGATCAATTGCAAGACGGTTTCCAGGATTGGATGAATACTTTTGCTGCTAATGCACCAGCTGGCTCTGATGTATTTTTATCATCTTTCAAGACTACATACGGCAGTGCATTGCAAGGTTTTGAGCAGTTCCGCGCTGCTAGCAAAGAAGCGTTTGCAACTGCAGAAAAAACTGCTGATCAAGCAATGGATGCTGTTCAGGGTCAAATTGCTCAAGTGAAGAAAGCTGCTACACCTGCTTCGCGCGCCCGCAAATCTGCTTAAGTTACTCAAGTAGTAGATTTAACTAAAGTACGTTTTACATACATCCCTGCTTAGTACAAACTAGGCAGGGATTTTTCTTGCCTGCATTACTCTGAATCGGCGGAGGATTCAATCAAGGGGGTAGATAGGTTTTTACTGGGCCTAACTCCGAGCTCTCGAACCTTTTCAGCAGAGCGAATTAGGTTTCCTTTGCCAGTCTTGAGCTTATTAAAAGCATCGTGATAGCTCGTTTGCGCTTGATCTAGACGTTGCCCTAGCTTTTCTAAATCTTCGACAAAGCCCACAAATTTGTCATAAAGATTGCCGCACTGCTTAGCAATTTCGAGTGCATTGCGGTTCTGGTGATCCTGCCTCCAGAGATGGGCAACCGTACGCAGTGTTGCCATCAGGGTGCTTGGGCAAACTAAGACAATATTCTTAGCCAGGGCTTCTTGATAGAGATTTGGCGCAGTCTTTAAGGCCAATAAAAAAGCGGGCTCGATCGGAACAAACATTAAAACAAAATCTACAGAACCCGCACCATATAGGGAGCTATAGTTCTTTCCTGAAAGCCCTTGTATGTGTTGGCGTAAAGACTGGATGTGAGCCGCTAATTCTTGTTCGGCAATGACAGGGTCAGTTGTCTCAGCATGCCTAGCGTAGGCGGTAATCGATACCTTGCTATCAACCACTAGGCTTCTGCCTTCAGGAAGTTTAATCACTACGTCTGGTTGAAGACGAGAGCCATCTGCTTGAGTATGACTATCTTGGACAACATACTCTTCACCCTTACGAAGGCCGGAGGATTCCAGAATCGATTCCAGAACGAGTTCGCCCCAATTGCCCTGAACTTTGGAGTCTCCTTTCAGTGCTTGAGTAAGAGAGCGAGTCTCATCAGACATGCGCAGATTCAGATTAGCAAGGCGCTCAATTTCACTTTTGAGGGCATGGCGCTCACGGGCTTCATTGCCATAAGAGGTGTTTACTTGCTCCTTGAATTCAGTGAGCTTCGTTTGCAGGGGCTTGAGAAGTGCATCTAGGCTGGCAGTGTTTTGCTCTGCAAAGCGCTTGGACTTATCTTCCAAAATCTCATTGGCTAGATTTTTAAATTGATTTGTTAGGGCCTCTTTGGCTTCATTCAGGGATTCAATCCGGCCGAGTGCTTGCTTGCGCTCAGAATCCAATTCAGCCTCAAGGCGTATGGCGTTTTGTAGAGCTTGATCGCGTTCAGTCCTTAAGCTAAGTGCTAATGCAACTTCGGTTTGGGTTTGAAGCTCTGCACGTGCAAGGCTTGAGCGTAAATTGAGTGCATAAACCAAAAGGCCTGCACATACAGCAAACGGCAGGCCAAACAGCAGGAGAGAGCTTAGATCAAAAGTCACTAAGGTAAAGGAATTAAGCTTTAATTAGCTTTTGCAGTTCGCCTGACTGGTACATTTCAGTCAAGATATCTGAGCCACCAATGAACTCACCATTGATATAAAGCTGGGGAATAGTTGGCCAATTTGCATACTCTTTGATGCCTTGGCGAATCTCAGCATCTTCCAATACGTTCACGGTATGCAGTTTTTCAACACCACTCGCTTTCAGGATATTGATTGCATTGCCCGAGAATCCACACTGCGGAAATTGTGCAGTTCCCTTCATGAATAAGACAACTGGATGGCTAGTAACGATTTCTTTGATTTGAGCTTGTGTATCCATAAATTCTTTCTTGAAAGCAGTCATTCTGTAAAAAGGGGTTGAAACTCTGTTGGGTAGATTTTAAGACTTTATGTGGAAAAAGGTTATTAAAGGATTTAGGGGGTAGCTGCGTTTCTTCCAGAGGCAACGCGCTTGTGACCAGCTAGATCTAGGTGCGCTTGAAGATCAGTGAGCCCGGCCGAGTGCATTAGATCGAGCACCGCATCGGATTGGTCAAAACCATGTTCAACAGCCAACAGGCCATTGGGGGTGAGATGCCCTTCAGCGCCATGAATGATGGCCCTTAAGCACTCTAGCCCATCAGCCTGATCAGTAAGTGCTGAAATCGGCTCAAAGCGTAAGTCACCTTGAATCAGGTGTGGATCTTGCTTGGCAATATAAGGGGGGTTGCTGAGAATGATGTCAAAGGCCGTTAGATCTCCTAAAGCTTCATACCAGTTCCCAGGTAAAAACTGCACACGATCTTCCAGCTCCAAAAATTTGGCATTCTTTTGTGCAATCTCTAAGGCCTCGGCTGACTGATCTGTAGCTGTCATTAATGCTCTGGGATTTGACTGAGCAACTGCTAGAGCAATCGCTCCAGAACCTGTGCCTAAATCCAATACTTTTGCTAATCGATCAAGACGCATGATTTCTTGCAGACCAATTTCGACGAGGAGTTCGGTTTCGGGGCGGGGAATCAATACACCCGGTGCAACATAGAGCTCAATATTATGAAACCCTCTTTTGCCGATGAGGTAGGCGATAGGCTCACCTTGAAGGCGTTTAGATTCTAGGGATTTCCAGTCATCAAGCGCTTGGGCGCTTAGCTGCAGATCATCGCGCGATAACAGGGCTGAGCGGGGCAGTTGGTAATGCGTATCGAGTACATGCGCCAACAGAATACGCGCTTCATTTGGGGGGAGCGATGTGGCGCCCAGCAAAGAGCGCAAATTCAAATCTTGCCCCATGAGTACTTAGTTATCGCCTAGTGCAGCGAGTAGTTCAGCTTGATGCTCCGAAGCGAGAGCATTACAAAGATCATCAATGTCTCCATCCATCATGGCATCAATCTTGTAGAGCGTGAGATTGATGCGGTGGTCGGTGATACGTCCTTGTGGAAAGTTATAGGTACGGATACGGTCACTACGATCACCAGAGCCAATCAAGGATTTTCGAGTCTGCGCCTCAAGTTGATGCTTCTCGCGCTCACGTGCGTCCATGATTCGAGACACCAATACTTTCATGGCTTGTTCACGATTGCGATGTTGACTGCGATCGTCTTGGCACTCAACTACTGTACCCGTCGGTAAGTGGGTGATGCGAACCGCAGAATCAGTTTTATTAATATGTTGACCACCAGCACCAGAGGCACGGAAAGTATCAATGCGTAATTCAGCAGGATTAATCTTCACCGCCTCTAATTCATCTGCTTCAGGCATGACTGCTACGGTACAGGCCGATGTATGAATTCGTCCTTGAGTCTCTGTCTGGGGAACACGTTGGACGCGATGACCGCCCGATTCAAACTTAAGGCGCGAGTAAACAGCTTGACCAACCAAACGCAGAACAACCTCTTTATATCCACCCAAGTCAGACTCGGCTGAGCTGACGACTTCAACTTTCCAGCCTTGTCGTTCCGCAAAGCGGGTATACATGCGCAAGAGATCGCCTGCAAAGAGTGCGCTTTCATCGCCGCCAGTTCCAGCGCGGATTTCTAAGAAAACATTGCGTTCATCATTCTCATCCTTGGGCAGCAATAGTTTTTGCAAAGTGCCTTCTAGCGCTTCCATAGTGGCCTGAGCTTCTTTTTGCTCCTCATCAGCAAAGTCTTTCATCTCAGGATCTTTGCGCATCTCTTCTGCAGCTTGGGCATCAGCTTCTGCTTGTTTATAGAGCCCAAACTGCTCAACCACAGTCGCAATATCGGAATGTTCGCGCGTGAGTTTCCGATAGGCATCAATATCTTTGGTTGCCTCTTCAGAGGTTAAAAGGGAATTGAGTTCGGCTAAGCGCGTGTCTAGATGTTCTAGCTTAGCCCGCATGCTAGGCTTCATCTAATGATCTTCTGGCCTGGAATGGGAGGCGAATAGTTTGGGTAAGAGCTTAATGAGGGCATCACGTTCTGCCCCATTAGAGTGTTGCAAAGCATGGAGTGAGCCATGCAAAAATTTATTAGTGAGGCCTTGTGCCATAGCATTGAGTACCTCTTGTGGGTCCTCGCCTCGCATCAGACGTTTCATCGCCCGCTCTAATTCAAGCTGTCTTAGGCGCTCACCTTGCTGTTGGATGTCTTGAATGATGGGTACTGTATTGCGTCCTTGCATCCAGTGCATAAAGTTACCAACACGATCTTCAATGATGGCTTCTGCTTGGCTTACTGCTGCCTGGCGCAAGTTCGCACCCGTCTGAATCATCACGCCCAAATCATCTACGGTATATAGATAGACATCATCCAAACGAGAAATCTCTGGTTCGAAATCACGAGGTACTGCAAGGTCAATCATCACCATCGGCTTATGGCGACGCTGCTTAAGAGCGCTCTCCACCATGCCCAAACCAATGATGGGTAAGGAGGACGCCGTACTAGAGACAATGATGTCAAATTCGTGGAGTCTGCCAGGAAGCTCTGAAAGTTTAAAAGATTCAGCTTCTATCGCTTGAGCAGATATAGAGTCAGCTAATTCTTGACCACGTTCAATCGTACGATTCGCAATCGCTACATTTTTGGGTTTGCGTGATACAAAATGTGTGGCGCAAAGAGAAATCATCTCGCCAGCACCAATAAATAAAATGCGTTGATCAGATATCTTTTCAAAGATTCTCTCGGCAAGGCGCACCGAAGCAGCAGCCATCGAAATCGAATGCGCGCCAATTTCAGTAGAGCCCCGCACTTCTTTAGCAACGGCAAATGTTTTTTGAAAGAGCTGATTGAGGTAGGTACCTAAAACGCCCGCATCATTTGCAGTGCGAACTGCATCTTTCATCTGACCCAAAATTTGCGTCTCACCAATCACCATGGAATCCAAACCACAGGCAACTCTAAAGGCATGACGTACCGCATCGGATTGGGGTAATGAATAAATATGGGGCTGAAGACTGCTTGTTGAGACCTGTTGGGTTTTGGCTAGCCAATCAAAGGTAGCTTCGTGTAAAAGCCCAGCAGCGCTGGCATCATTGGCAGCGCAATAAACCTCAGTACGATTACAAGTGGACAGAATTGTTGCTTCTGGAAGGCCGGACTGATTCGCGCCAACCAAATGTTGGCGTAAATCGTGCAACGCTTCTTGAAGAAATTCGGGGTCGAAGGCGACCTTTTCCCGAATGGCGACCGGCGCTGTGTGATGATTGATGCCGAGTGTCAACAACTTCATAATGGTAATTATAGATTTGATGGCAGCATAAATGGGAGTAACAATGGGGTTTTTGGCTTTTCTGGTGATTGGGGGGATCTCTGGGGCTTCTGCCTGGATTTTTTATCCCGGGCAAGCTAGCCGACCTAAGTCTGGAAAGCTAGTGCTTTCAGCCTTCTTAGGCTTTATAGCTTCTGCTATGAGCGCCTATCTTGGTCAATATCTGGGGGTTTTTCAGTCAGGGCAAATGCTGGAGTGGTTGAGCGCTATTTTTGCCGCTTGCCTGGTGGGCTGCATTTTTACTGCTTTAACGAAATAGCTCAGCCTGAGGGGTTTTATCAACCCAAACAATTTCTTCTTTACCAAGTCGTTTCAGCCATTCATTCGTTTTGGTGAAGTGTCCACAACTTGCTTTAGCGCCCGGCTCTAAAAAAGGTTGATTGGTCTTATATACCCCTAAACCTGAGGGGTGTGAGGATTGCAAAACCAATTGATCTTTGCCTTGTTCTATTAGCGTGAGTTTGGATTGGGCATGACCGCCCCATAGCATCCAAACCAAACCGGGTTTTAGTAGCGCTAGGCGAGAAATCAATTGATCGACAAAGTCTTTCCATCCCAGAGTGGCATGACTACCCGCCTCACCTAAGCGAACGCTAAGCGCAGTATTAAGCAATAGCACTCCTTGCTTTGCCCAAGCTTGTAAATCGCCATTGGGTAAATTTCCAAAGCCTTCCAGCATGAGCGCTTTGCTGATGTTGCGCAATGAACTGGGAAACTCGCGAGAGTTTGTAGGAATATTTTCAGGGATCGAAAATGCCAGACCTTGTGCAAGTCCGGGGGAGTGATAAGGATCTTGCCCAAGAATAATCACTTTGACAGATGCAACAGGTGTTAAAGCCAAGGCTTTAAAAAAAAGATGAGACTCAGGTCGAATGATCTTGGTATCAAGATCGAGAGCAGCTTGAAGATTGCTTTGCAATGTATTCCAAGCAGCGGAATCTAGGTAATCACCTAGTAACTTACGCCAATCTTGCGGGATATCGTCTTTAGAAAAAGTAGACATCAAAATTCTATTGCGTTTACGTATTCACAACATTAGCGCTGAGCTCATACTGAGTTGGCGCTTGATGTGGACTCAAGCTGGCGATGCGCTCATGCTCTAAATCATCTCGATAGAAGCAGAAATGAATATTTTCGCCTTCAGCAAGACCGCCAAGCACCTTATCCAAACGAGCACCTGTAATGCGTTGACCATTGATGCTTGCCAGAATATCGCCGGGCGCTAAACCCGCCAGTTGAGCTGCCCCTCCGTCCAACACATGAGTTACCTTGAGCCAGCCGTTTACGTCGGTATGGCGCATGCCAAGTTGCAATTTAATTTTCTCTAACTTGGATGTGGTTTTGGGTCTCACGGACACTAATTTAGAAGCAATCCATTTTTGAATCGGTATATCTTCAGTTCCAAAAATATAACGAGACTTCATTTCAGACCAGGTCTTAGAAAATTCAGTCCCAATAGCTTCAATTATTAATTCGTCTAGCCCATTTTCGGCAATGCCCTCAAGTGTGACGCCATGTTTTTTCCAGATGAGGCGCATCAAATCATCTAGCGATTTTTGGTTTTTTGAGAATGCTCGAATTTGCAAATCGAGCCCAAGTGCCAGTAGTGCACCTTTCCCGTAATAGCTCACGACAGCATTAGGGGTGTTCTCATCAGCCTGGTAATACTTAGTCCACGCATCAAATGAGCTATCAGCCAAACTTTGCTTGTTTCTGCCGGGTCCGCGCAGGATGGCATTCCAGTTGTTTGCTACCAAACCCAAATACAAATTCAGATCAATACGCTTGCTACGAAAAAGCTGCAGATCATCGTAATAACTTGTAAATCCCTCAAATAACCAAAGTAAGCGAGTGTGATTCCGTTGGCTCAGGTCATAGGGCTGAAATACTTTTGCTTGAATCCGTTTAACTAGCCAAGCATGAAAATATTCATGGCTGCATAAGCCGAGAAACTCACGATAGGAAGTTTCATCTAAGGGAACGTCTTGCTGAGGAATTTGGTCACGGCGGCAGAGTAATGCGGTGCTATTGCGATGCTCGAGACCGCCATAACCATTCAGCACGGCATTGACTAAAAAGAGGTAGCGAGCAAACGGTGCCTGCTTTGTTTTTGGTTCAAAGAGATTGATCGTGCAGTTGCAGATTGCCTGAAGATCTTGAACTAGGCGCTTAGCATCGATTGGATGAATACATCCTTGAATTGCCATACTATGCGGCGTTCCATTGGATACCCAATCAATCAGCTGGAATTCACCCATTGCTACCGGATGATCTAAAAGATCAGCATAGTTTTGCGCAAGATAAAAACCAAAACCTTGGGTATCTGTTTTGACTGACCTGAGGGTGGTTTGAATAGACCAATGGGCGGCAAATTCAGTCTTGGGTGGAGCGATTGCAAGTGAGCAAGGTAAGTCTGACTGACCTTTTACTTCTAGACATAAGCTACTGGCATTAAAGAAGGCGCGCTCAGTATCTAAGAATGCTGCGCGCACAGAAGGATCATAGGCATAGATCGTAGTGAGTACCTCAATTGCACCGCTTACTTTAGGCAGGCACCATTGATCATTATTGATTCTCTCCAAAGGTAGCTTCTTCTTGGTTTGAACCGAATGCGCTTCAATCGATTCAATATGCTTGCTGAAATCCCGAATCAAATAACTTCCCGGAATCCATGCAGGCATTTGCAATACCTGACCTTCAGGATCTGGGTTTGCAATATGCAATTTCACTTGATAGCGATGACCATGCAAATCTGCTGGCCATACGGTGTATTGGATTGCAGGAAGATCGGTTGTAGTCGTCATAGTTACTTAAGAGGGCTAAATTTCTTTTCAATATCAGTGATCTGAACCGCCCCAGGGAAACGACTACCGTCGGTAAAAAATAGTGTTGGCGTGCCAGTAATCCCATAGGTTTTTGCAAAGGCTAAATTTTTATCCAGAGGAGTGCTGCAATCGCTTTTGCCGCTGGGGCTAATGCCATTAATCATCCAGTCAATGTAGGACTTATAGGGATCTGACGAGCACCAAATTTGCTTTGATTTCTGCATAGAATCTGCAGATAAGATAGGAATAAGGTAGGTATAGATGGTGACATTATCTAATTGCTGCAAAGACTTCTCAAGACGTTTGCAGTAGCCACAATTCGGATCAGAAAAGACTGCTAGCTGACGGTTGCCATTGCCACGAACCGTTTTAATGGCATTGGCTGGGTTGAGATCAGACCACTTAATGCGATTTAAATCAGACTGTCTTTGCTCGGTAAGGTTTTTACCACTAGCCAATTCAATAATCTCACCCTGAATGAGATATTTTCCGGAGACATCTGTATAAAAAATCTCATTTCCCACAAGCACTTCATACAAACCCGTCACTGGAGCTGCCGTTACGCTCCTGACTTTTACATTTGCCCCTAATTTTTTTTGTATCTCTACTTTGATTTGCTGTTCAGCTTGCGCATTTGCCAATCCAGAGTAAAGCAGGGCAGCAAAAAGAATGCCTAGTGCAGATAAAAATTTAATCAAAATCAATTTCTCCGAGGGCGCGCTCAATCAGACGCTGTTTAATGAAATGGCTTTTATTCACAAGACCGAGTCCCCAATTGCGTAGCTGTCGTTCTGTATTGCTGCTAGCTGAAAATAATTTCTTCAGCTTATCGGTAACCCACAGGAGGGCGCTAGTGTCACCCTGTCTTTGACGCTCATAGCGGCGGAGTAATACCGTATCACTAGGGGATCGGAAAGACTCGCGTTTGCCAAGAATATTGAGTAATACCGCAACATCTCGTAAACCCAAGTTCAAACCCTGTCCTGCCAATGGATGCATGACATGGGCAGCATCACCTATCAGTACAACTTTGGGGCTTGATTCGGGGCCGATAAAGCGCTCTGCACGAATCTTCCTTAAGGGAAAGGCTGCAGGCGTTGAATTCAACACAAGCTCACCCAATTGTTTTGTGATTGCGCCGTTTGCAATTGAGTCAAAGCGCTCTCGCCACTGAGTTGGATTCAGTTTTAATAAATCAGCAGCATGCTCTGGTGAGGTAGACCACACCATTGATACTTGCTTTCCAGGTAAAGGCAACATCGCAACAATATCGCCACCAGGCAAGAACCATTGATATGCAGTTTCTAAATGGGGATAGGCGCCAGTCCAGTTGGCAACAACTGCACTTTGTGAATAACTCTCTTGGCTGGTGTTGATACCAAGCAATGATCGGATGGGGGAGTTCGCACCATCAGCAGCAATAACTAATTGGGCATGAATAGACTCACCGTTTTTTAAATACAGCGTACTCCCATTGGCATCTACATCCATTCGGTCGACGGCATCGTTAACGCGCTCTAACTTATTTTGAAAGCGACATGCTTGGTCGAGGGTATGTTCAATTAAATTGGATTCTCCAATCCAGGCCAATTGAGGCGTCCCTGCTTCGAATGCAGAAAGATGGAGTTGGTCTTGTGCTTCCCCGCGATCGCCGAAGATACGCATATCGCGCACGGGCTGCATTCGGGTGTGATCTAACGCATCCCAAATTTGCAAATGGGCGAGTAGTTTTTGAGTGCTAGGTGAAAAAGCATAGATTCTTTGGCCCCACTGAGATCCTTGGGGGCTAGGGATGGGCTGGTCAAGATCAGGGGCGATCTCGATGGTATGCAAGCCGATTTGGGCTAATCCCAGGGCGCAGGCCTTGCCGGTGATGCCGCCACCAACGACAACAACATCTGCAGAGCGGCTTTTGGCCGATTGCACAAAGGATTTGGAGGGTTTGTTTTGGTGAACTTCTGACATAACTCGATGATATCGAAACCAGCCCTTTACAATACGCTCATGTCTTTGAAATGTGGCATCGTCGGCCTGCCTAACGTCGGCAAATCTACCCTCTTTAATGCGCTTACCAAGGCTGGAATCGCAGCGGAAAACTATCCTTTCTGCACGATCGAGCCTAATGTGGGCGTTGTTGAGGTTCCTGACCCCCGTCTTGCGGCTCTGACTGAGATCGTCAAGCCTGAGCGCATCCTGCCTGCCGCTGTCGAATTTGTCGATATTGCCGGTTTAGTGGCTGGTGCCTCCAAGGGCGAAGGTCTGGGAAATCAATTTTTGGCCAATATTCGCGAAACTGACGCTATTACCCACGTAGTGCGTTGTTTTGAAGATGCTAATGTTATCCACGTAGCTGGTAAGGTTGATCCGATTGCTGATATCGGTGTCATTGATACCGAGTTGGCCTTATCCGATTTAGCGACTGTTGAGAAAACCCTTAATCGCTCTAGTAAGGCTGCTAAATCTGGTAACGATAAAGAGGCTGCTGCTTTAGTGGCAGTGCTCACTAAGGTGCAAGCCCATCTCGATTCAGCACTCCCAGTACGCAGTTTGAGCTTGAGTGAAGATGAGCTCCTATTAATTAAGCCCTTGTGCTTAATTACCGCCAAACCCGCCATGTATGTAGCTAACGTCAAAGAAGATGGCTTCACTAATAATCCCCATCTTGAGGCAGTCAAGCAGCACGCTGCAAAAGAAAAAGCCCCTGTTGTTGCTGTATGCGCGGCGATTGAAGCAGAGATTGCAGACTTAGATGATGCAGACAAAACTGAATTCTTAGCTGATCTGGGTATGGATGAGCCTGGTTTAGATCGCGTGATTCGCGCTGGCTATTCTTTATTAGGCCTGCAAACTTACTTTACGGCTGGCGTTAAGGAAGTACGTGCTTGGACAATCCATCAGGGCGATACAGCCCCACAGGCAGCCGGTGTAATTCATACAGACTTTGAGCGTGGCTTCATTCGGGCACAAACTATTGCCTATGAGGATTTCATTCAGTTCAAAGGTGAATCCGGTGCCAAAGAGGCTGGCAAGATGCGCGCGGAAGGCAAGGAATACGTAGTAAAAGACGGGGACGTCCTGAACTTCTTATTTAATGTTTAATTAAGCGGATTTAATCGCTTTTTCAAGACATTTAGAGATTTCTTCATAGCGCTTCAATGCCAACTTTGTTGGCAATACTTCTTTCTTCCGCCCGTCTGCATTTGCGACCATCTTGATATAGCCCATAGCACTTAGATTTTTTAAGCGACCATGTAAGGTGGCTTGAGAGCCAAGTTCTGAGAGGGCAATTAAATCGCCTACCAAGATAGATTCTTTTGCATGTGCGCAACTCACAATCTTATCCAGTAAGTTTTCTTCAATACCGTCTAACTTCTTGCCAGGATTCATTCGATCTAAGGCATCGATCAAGTTAAGAAAGCGAAGATAGGAGAGCGGTTTGTTGGATGCCATAATGTCTGCAGAGCTAATATTGTTCATCAGTAATCAGTATATTCCCTAGTCATCTTTTGTGCTGATGAAATTGGCTCTTGGTAGAAAAGAATTGATAATGAATTCAATGGCTAAAAATTTAGGAATCTTCTCAGAGACACTGTTTGGGTTTGCAATTAGTGCGCTCGCATATTCATCTCTTTTTTATATCAATAACTGGTTAACAAGCGAGCTCTCTTTCAGTCTGGGTGTGAATTGGATTTATTTACCTGCTGGACTTCGTTTGTTTTTAACCCTGATTTTTGGCCTTCCAGGGGCTATTGGCATCACTCTCAGCTCTTTTTTGATTAGCTACTATGGAGACTTCCAGCATAACTTAGAGAGTTGTATTGGCATAGGCCTGATCTCTGGATTTGCACCTTACCTTGCTAGAGTTTTTGTATTGCACAATATCCAGCTTGCACCAGATTTAAGTGATCTAAATTTACCAAAGCTATTGCTTTGTATTTTGGTGTATGCAGCATTGAGTGCGGGTGCGCACCAACTTTGGTTTACTTTATCGGGCTTAGAGGATGCTGGTAGCTTCAATCACTTTTTGGTGATGTTTATTGGCGATGTGGTGGGTTCAATACTGCTCATCGCAGTGATTAAGTACTGCCTGGACAAGCTAAAGAGGCTTAGCTAAATAGCTCACTCAGGGCGATGCCTGGATCTGTCGCGCGCATAAAAGCTTCGCCAACTAAAAAGGCATTGATGTGATTCTCGCGCATCAGCTGGACGTCAGTACGACTCAATATTCCCGACTCAGTCACCAAGGTCTTATTGCTTGGCACCATCGACAAGAGCGAAAGAGTAGTGTCTAGGGTGACTTCAAAGGTCTTGAGATTGCGATTATTAATTCCAAGCAAAGTGGTTTTCAGCTCAAGAGCCTGCTCTAATTCTGGCGCATTGTGTACCTCGACTAAAACATCGAGACCCAATTCGTGGGCGCAAGCTTCGAGCTCTTTCATTTGGTTAAGCTCCAAGCAGGCAACGATTAACAGAATTGCATCTGCTCCAATCGCGCGAGCCTCATAGATTTGATAGGGATCGATCGTGAAATCCTTGCGCAGCAAGGGAATGCTGCAAGCTGATCTCGCCTCTTGAAGATAGGCATTACAGCCCTGGAAGTAGTCGATATCTGTTAGCACTGATAAACAGGCAGCACCATGTTTTTCATAAGACTGGGCAATTTCCCCAGGCTTAAAATTTTCTCGCAAAATTCCTTTGCTTGGGCTTGCTTTTTTAATCTCGGTGATAACGCCAGCACTACCAGCAGCAATCTTCTGATCGATCGCATGAATAAAGCTGCGTGGCTTTAGCAAAGCTTCCTGATTATTGGATTGGGCGATGTCACGTTGATTCCCAAGTGAAATTTGCTTTAAGTTGTTGGCAATCTCAATCTTTTTGGTTGCAACAATTTTGTCGAGAATATCGCTCATGTGTAATTACTTCGCTTGGGTTGCGGCTATAAATTCGTCTAACTTCTTACGGGCTGCACCGGATGCAATCGCCGCTTTTGCCATCACTACCCCAGAACCAATATCCTTGGCTACGCCAGCAACATACAGGGTGGCTCCAGCATTCAAGCAGACAATATCGCTCGCCGCGCTGAGTTTTTTGTCAATGACATCCAAAACAATTTGTTTGGATTCTTCAGCGTTTGCTACTTTGAAGCTGATAGTGGGTGCAGTGCTGAGTCCAAAATCCTGTGGCTGAATTTCATATTCACGGACTATCCCATCTTTGAGTTCGCCGACTAGAGTCGGGCCTTCCAGAGAAATCTCATCCAAACCATCGCGACCATAAACCACTAATGCATGCTCCATTCCTAAGGCTTGCAACACTCGAGCTTGGATACCCACAAGATCTGGATGAAACACCCCCATGAGGATCCGTTTTGCATCTGCAGGATTAGTGAGGGGGCCTAGGATATTGAAAATAGTACGTACACCCAACTGTTTACGAATGGGTACCACGTTTTTCATAGCCGGATGGTGGTTGGGGGCAAACATGAAGCCCGCACCCACAGTAGCGATACATTTGGCAACTTGCTCTGCGGAGAGGTTTAAGTTCACGCCCAATGCCTCAAGAACATCTGCACTGCCAGATTTGCTACTCACACTGCGGTTACCGTGCTTTGCAATTTTGGCCCCAGCCGCCGCCGCTACAAACATGGCTGCGGTAGAAATATTGAATGTATGTGCGCCATCACCCCCAGTACCAACTACATCGACTAAGTGCGTACGATCATCAATCTGTACTGAAGTAGCAAATTCCCGCATCACTTGAGCTGCTGCTGCGATTTCTCCAACAGTTTCTTTTTTGGTACGTAAGGCAACTAACAGCCCAGCAACAAGCTCCGGTGACATTTCACCGCTCATAATGAGTCGCATCATGGCGGTCATCTCATCATGAAACAGTTCACGATGTTCAATGCAGCGTTGTAAGGCTTCTTGCGGAGTAATTGGCATCGTACGGTTTACTTGCTTTGTAAAAAATTCTTCAGAAGGGCGTGGCCATGCTCAGAAAGAATCGATTCAGGATGAAATTGCACACCCTCTACTGCAAGCTCTCGATGGCGTACTCCCATAATCTCACCATCTGAGGAGGTGGCTGTGACTTCTAGCATCGCGGGCAAGGAGCTTTTTTCAATGGCGAGCGAATGGTAGCGAGTAACCTTAAATGGATCTGGCAGGTTTTTGAAAACACCAATGCCAGTGTGATGAATTAAGTCCGTCTTACCGTGCATCACTTTTTGGGCACGAATCACTCTACCGCCAAATGCTTCGCCAATAGCTTGATGCCCAAGACATACTCCCAAGATTGGAATCTGCCCTGCATAGCGTTTGATCGTCTCTACTGAAATGCCCGCCTCAGCTGGGCTGCAAGGACCGGGGGAGATGCAGATGCGTGCGGGCTTGAGCTTGGCAATCTCTTCCACTGCAATTTCATCATTGCGAAACACTTTGACCTCTTCACCAAGCTCAGCAAAATACTGTACGAGGTTATAAGTAAACGAATCGTAGTTATCAATCATTAGGAGCATCGAGTCCTCCTTGTACTAATTCTGCAGCAGTTAATACTGCGCGTGCTTTAACTTCAGTTTCTTTCCATTCGGCTGTAGGGTCAGAGTCAGCTACCACGCCCGCGCCAGCTTGTGAATGCAGCATGCCATCACGAATCACACCAGTTCGAATGGCGATCGCTACATCCATGTCGCCTGAGAAGGAGAGATAACCTACTGCACCACCATACACACCACGCTTCACAATTTCCATCTCATCAATAATTTCCATAGCGCGGATTTTTGGTGCACCTGAGAGTGTACCTGCGGGGAAGGTTGCTCGCAACACGTCCATATTGCTCATATTGTCGAGAAGATCACCTTCAACCGAGCTCACAATATGTTGCACATGAGAGTACTTTTCAATTGACATGGAATCCGTCACCTTGACCGATCCCGTTTTAGCGATCCTGCCAACGTCATTACGAGCAAGGTCAATCAGCATCACGTGCTCTGCAATTTCCTTAGGGTCTGCCAAGAGTTCTTTGGCAAGACGCTCATCTTCCTCAGGGTTAGCTCCCCTTGGGCGTGTTCCGGCTAGAGGACGAATCGTCACAATCTTTTCTGCAGCACGTTTTTCTTGGCGCACCAAAATTTCAGGGGAAGAGCCCACAATCTGCATATCCCCAAAGTCATAGAAATACATATAGGGCGACGGATTTAAGGAGCGCAGTGCTCTGTATAGCGCCAGTGGCGACTCAGTAAATGGTTTGCTAATACGCTGACCAATAACCACTTGCATACAGTCGCCAGCCAAAATATATTCTTTGGTTTTACGTACTGCATCTTCAAAGTCTGCTGCCTTGAATTTGCGAAGCAGTTCTGTTTTGGCGCTAGGTAGTGATGCCGGCATATTAGCTTGTTTACCAAGGCAAGCTAGTAATTCTTTTAAACGTTGTTGCGCTTTTTCAAAGCCATCGCTAATGCCAGGATCGGCATAAACAATGAAATAAATTTTTCCAGCAACGTTATCAATAACCGCAAGTTCCTCGGTCAACATCAATTGAATATCTGGAACGCCAAGCTCGTCAGGTAAATCGTGTTTGGCTAGGCGATCCTCGATATAGCGAACAGTATCGTAACCAAAGTAACCAGCAAGACCACCACAAAAACGAGGCAAGCCTGCTTGGAGTGCAACTTTAAAACGCTTGAAATAGGCGTCGACAAAATCCAGTGGATTGTCTGTATTGCTCTCGACTACTTTGCCATCTGTGACTACTTCATTGAGGGGTGCTGTTGGCGTGCCAACTGTTCTGAGGATGGTTCTTGCAGGCAGGCCAATAAACGAGAAGCGGCCAAAGCGCTCACCACCTAAGACTGACTCTAGTAAATAAGTATTTTTGGTGCCAAAAGCCTGGCTCAGCTTGACGTAGAGCGATAGAGGGGTCTCCAAATCAGCAAGGACCTCTTTCACTAGAGGAATGCGATTGAAGCCCTGCTTGGCTAGGGCATTAAATTCTTCAAGCTGCATTAGGCTTTTCCTAACTTACCTAATTCTGAGTGCATCGCCTCGATCACTTGTGCGTAATTTTCTTTGCCAAAAATTGCGGAGCCGGCAACAAAAGTATCTGCACCTGCTTTTGCAACTTCTGCAATGTTATCCACCTTGATTCCACCATCTACTTCAAGGCGAATATGGCGACCCGTTTCAGCTTGATAGCGATCTAGACGCGCACGAACTTGTGAAATCTTGTTAAGAGTATTGGGAATAAATGATTGCCCACCAAAGCCAGGATTAACAGACATCAGGAGCACTAGGTCGAGCAATTCCAAGGTGTGGTCTAAATGATCGAGTGGTGTGGCAGGATTTAATACAAGACCTGCTTGACAGCCTTGGTCACGAATCAGATTTAGTGTGCGATTAACGTGAGGGCTAGCCTCAGGATGAAAGCTAATTAAATTGGCGCCCGCTTTTGCAAAATCTGGAACGATGCGATCTACAGGTTCAATCATCAGATGAACGTCGATCACAGTAGGTTTGCCATTTTTAGTGGCATGTGGGCGAATAGCCTCACAAACCAATGGACCAATAGTCAGATTAGGGACGTAATGGTTATCCATCACATCAAAGTGAATCCAATCGGCACCGGCCAGCAAAACATCTTGGACCTCTTTGCCCAGGCAGGCAAAATCAGCCGACAAAATGGACGGGGCTATGACAAATTGGCTATTGAAGGATGAATTTTGGCTTTCCATCCCTAGATTCTAGCTTGCAGTTGGCCTTGGGATGGAGCAGAATTCGATCATGAATCCCCATGAAATGAGTATTACGGTCAAAGCCCAGTACCTTCCAGAGCAATCTGACCCCGATAACCGCCAATTTGCCTTTGCCTATACGGTCACTATTCGCAATACTGGAACTGTCAGTATTCAGTTAATAGCCCGCCATTGGCTGATTACTGATGGGGACAACGATGTCCAAGAGGTTCGTGGCTTAGGCGTAGTTGGACAACAGCCTTTATTGCGGGGTGGGGAGCAATTTGAGTACACCAGTTGGGCTACATTGCCTACGCCAGCTGGAACGATGCGTGGAGAGTACTTTTGCGTGACGGAAGAGGCGCAGTTTTTCCAGGCCCCAATTCCGGAATTTGCACTAGTAATGCCGCGCACCCTCCACTGAAGGCCCTTGAAAACTATTTTTTACCCTTGCCGGTCCAAAGGACAATAAATAATAAAAGTCCTAAAGCAATTGCACCTTCAATCACAAAGAGCAGCATTGGGTATTCATCGAGTAAATTGGCAATCATGATTTCTAAATGTAAGTTATTTCAAGCAAGTGTATTCGGAATTTTGATTGCTGCCTTTCTTGCGGGCTGCTCAACACCCCCCACTCGTGGAACCGGCTATCGTTCTAGCGGATCAGGTGCTGCACCAAGTTCCTACAGTTCTTCGATCGCCAGCTTTAGTGCTGTCTCATGGCAGGCTTTGCCAGGTTGGCAGGACGATGATTTAGTACAAGCTTGGCCTGCTTGGCTCAAAAGTTGCGATGCATTGCGCAAGCGAAGTAGCGAAGTGAACTGGCGTCAGGTTTGTGCGCAGACTGCTAATGTCTTAAGCCGTGACCCACAATCTATTCGTCGATATTTTGAAAGCAACTTTCAGGCTTATGAAATTCGCAATAGCTCTGGAAGCGAGACTGGCTTAATCACTGGTTACTACGAGCCCTTAATAGAGGGTTCACAAACTCGCACTAGTACTTACAACGTCCCGCTCTATGCTTATCCTAATGCATGGAAAAAATCTCGACCAAATCCTGGGCCAACCCGTGCAGAGCTGATGAGCTCTGGAGTCTTGCAGGGGTCAGAAATTGCTTGGGTTCAAGATCCAGTAGCGGCTGCTTCTATGCAAATTCAGGGATCTGGAAAGATTCGCTTGCAAGACGGTCGCATCATGAGATTAGGGTTTGCAGGAACCAATGAGCAACCCTTTAAATCATCGGCGCAGTGGTTACTAGATCGTAAAGAAATCACGCGCAGTGAAGCAACGATGCAGGGAATTTCTCAGTGGGCGAAACGTAACCCAGATCGTGTAAATGAAATGCTCAACGCCAATCCTCGCTTTGTGTTCTTTAAAGAGTTACCAAGTAGTCCGGATGAGAATCTAGGACCTATAGGAGCATTAGGGGTGCCCTTGACTGCTGAGCGCAGCATCGCGGTGGATTTGCAAGCACTGCCATTGGGGGCGCCAGTATTCTTATCCACTACTAAGCCCTTGAGTAATCAATCCTTGCAAAAATTAGTGATGGCTCAAGATACGGGAAAAGCAATTGTCGGAGGCGTGAGAGCTGACTATTATTGGGGTTCAGGGGAGTCTGCCGGACAAATCGCTGGCCGCATGAAACAAAATGGCAAGATGTGGTTATTGTTACCGCGTTAATTGATGGATCTTATATAGAAAGAAATTGATGAGCTATAAAACAATTTTGACTGAAGTGGAGGGCAAGGTTGCCACCATTACTTTAAATCGTCCTGAGGTTCTCAATGCGCTCAATGATCAATTAATGGATGAGCTTGGTGCTGCATTACTGAGTTTTGATGCAGATGACGGTATCGGCTGCATCATTATCACTGGAAGCGAGAAGGCATTTGCCGCTGGTGCGGATATTGCCTCAATGGCAAAGTATGGCCTTAAGGATGTTTATCGCGATGATTTCATTACCCGCAACTGGGAACATGTCACCAAAGTACGTAAGCCAGTAATAGCCGCAGTATCTGGATATGCACTTGGTGGAGGCTGTGAGTTAGCGATGATGTGTGACACCATCATGGCGGCTGACAATGCCAAGTTCGCACAACCTGAAATCAAGCTGGGAATTTTGCCGGGTGCTGGGGGCACCCAGCGTTTACCACGAGCAATTTCAAAAGCAAAAGCAATGGATTTAGCTTTAACAGGCCGCATGATGGATGCTGCAGAGGCTGAGCGCGCAGGTTTAGTTGCACGTATATTCCCCAAAGCAGATTTATTAAAAGAGGTTAAAGCCATCGCCAAAGAGATTGCTGATATGCCTTTGTTAACAACCATGATGGTGAAAGAGGCTGTAAACACGGCTTATGAAACAACATTGGCGGAAGGAATTCATTTTGAGCGGCGTCTATTCCATGCTTGCTTCGGAACAAACAATCAAAAAGAGGGAATGGCAGCCTTTATGGAAAAACGTCCTGCCAAATTTACCAACTCTTAAAACTCAATTTTTTTCTAGATAGCGTTGAGCAAGTTTGACCCAGTAGCTCACGCCAATCGGAATTAAAGTATCGTTGAAGTCATAAGAAGGGTTGTGGAGATGGCAAGGCCCCATGCCATGACCTACGGAGCGGTGATCACCATCGCCATTGCCAAGAAACACATAGCAGCCTGGCTTTTCAAGCAGCATAAAAGCAAAGTCTTCTGCACCCATAGTGGGATCAATTGCTGTATCAACGTTTTGCTTGCCAACTAACTCGCTCATTACTTCGCTGGCAAATTCAACTTCCGCCTCATGATTAATTAATGGTGGGTAGTTACGAGAAAAGACAATATCGGCCTGACAATCAAATGCCGTAGCAACATTATGGGAGATTTCCCGCAAGCGCTCTTCCATCAAATCGAGTACTTCAAGCGTAAAGGTTCTAATCGTACCGCCGATGAATGCGCTATCTGGAATTACATTACTCGTCTCACCCGCATGAAATTGCGTCACTGATAACACTGCGGCATCTACAGGACGTTTGTTGCGGGTGATGATGCTTTGTAATGCTAGTACCACTTGTGCGCCAGTGAGCACTGGGTCGGCACTATTGTGAGGAAGCGCAGCGTGACCACCTTTACCGGTGATGGTAATTT
>Ga0136644_10001190_pt1 | contig 20724 bp, 18 predicted proteins | sample C_130820_EF_Meta_FD_94780 | JGI IMG/M metagenome (GOLD analysis project Ga0136644, IMG submission 94780) | Freshwater microbial communities from Lake Croche, Canada to study carbon cycling - C_130820_EF_MetaG (v2) (version 2) | ecosystem: Environmental > Aquatic > Freshwater > Lake | place... | reverse complement strand
GCTCTTATACAATACTAGATACCTATGAATTCGCATCGTATAATGAAAAATTATCTTATATAAAAGGCCAAGAATCTATTATTTCAATGTATCCATCCTCAATATCTCTCTTTGTTAGAAGACCACCTATAAATCTAAGCACGTTTAATTATTTATCGGATTTATATGCATTACAGGACTTTCAAACAAAAAGTACTATGATTGGAATAAGTACGAATATTGGAAATCTCGCAAACTTCCAAGGAAATATTTCAACATTGGCATATCTCAGTACAATCCAATCTATAAGCACACTTTCTTTTACACAAATCCAACAAAGAAATACAATTTTTTCAGAAAGCAATAAAAGCACCATATATTCGTTAGAGGGTTCTAAATTTATAAGTTCTGTGTTAAATGATGTTTATAAGGATGTGTATCCTACTGTTATTTTACCGATTGGTATCTCAACTGTTGCTATCTACGTATCTTCCTATGTTCTAGCTGTATCGAATCCTATTGACTTTGCCCAATATCTTTCATCTTCTATATATCCATTATCTACAGAAAAAACAAGTACTCTTTCAGAATTAATAATACTTAATTCTTCCAATTTAGCGTATTCCTATTACCCTCAAGAAAATATAAGTACGTATACATCGTTGAGTACACTTAGAACATCTAATCTTATATATTCCGACTTTTCTTTAGGACAACAGAGTACATTATTCTCATTAACAGATACATTTTTATATCCAGAATCAAGATTGAGTACGTATGTTTCACTAAGTACACTGGCTTCTTTTTCTAGTATATATAGAGCACTTCCACCCGCATCTATTAGCACGATGTTTTCTCTAAGCACGATTGCATCGTTAAGCACATTATATCCAGCACTCTCAGTTTCAAGTGTAAGCACACTGTTCTTCTTAAGTTCTCAACGATCCTTTCAGACCTTTGTAAGTTCGGCATCTAAAGGATTTGACTCTGTGGCAATGAGTACTTTTTACACATTGTCAACATATTCTTTTTATATTCCTACTTAATAGAACATGAGTCTTGAATCGTCACCAAAAATACAAGTTCTTCCTTATGGTGGATATGTGAGTACATCTTTCGTATATAATACTGTGGCATATCAAACTGCGGCAAATTCGGCATATGTGGCACTAAGCACTTCCGCCGCCGCATCCAATACAACTCCAAAGTTTAAGACATATGACGAGAAGATTAAGTTTTTGATTGGGAAGATTGCGACTGCTTCCTGTACGAAATAGCGTTTTTCAAAGATTCTTTTAGATGTATCATGTAATCTCCTAGATATGAAATTACATGAGCATCGACGATGAGGGCACGTTTTGGTTGTTGGTGCGGCTGCGGCTGCGGCTCTTGCTGCGACTGCTGCGACTGCTGCTTCTGCTGCGGCAGTAAAGACTGCTTCTGCGAATCCATAGTGGGGACTAGACCTTTGGGCAACATGCCAATTCAAATTTATCCGACCGAATATGTTTTAATAATGTTCTGTATTTCGCACAAGGTCCATAGACGACATCTGATAGTAATTCTTCTTTGATTTTTGAAACAATAAACTCGGCACGGGCTTTCAACTCTAAATCATTGCATAGAGCAATTCTCTCTTCTTTAAAATCAATTGGAACTTTCTTTATAACAATCTCTAAATAAGGATGCTTTCTCCACAGGCGAGTATTCATTCGTATTTCCCCCATCATATCAAGATATATTTGGTCGTCAAACATGAGTGATACTGTTATATCTTGTAACTCAGATAAAGAAAATCGGGGCAAGTTGTTCAGAATTTCTCCTGCTACCGTGATTCTTGTTGAAGAACGAAGTAATGTCTCTATCTTATGAAGAAATCGTTGTTTTATGTCTTCTTCTGCGTCTACAGGAAGATTATATATGCGAGATGTTAAGAAAACGTAAGAGGACCATGGTATACGCGCATTCCCTGTCTCGAACCATTGCACAATGTCTTCTGCTGAGATTAATGTCTCAGACCTCTCATAAATATTCATTGCTTCTCCCCCTTCACAAAGAAGATTCCTGAGCTCTCCTATTTTGAAATGAGGAGTATGGCCACCGTGCCCATCTATCAAGGAAAATCTTCCTGAGAAGATTTTTATAAACTGTGCCACTTGTTCTTTCTTAGAATAATCCACAATACAAATGAGTTTCTGATTCGCGAAATTCTCGCGAAGATACTCGACATTTCGTAAAAGACTTCCATTCCAATCCCATCCATTGCAAAAGAATACATCATATTGATGGAATGTCTGGACATTTGGAACTCCACCATGATCCAAATCTCCTGCTCCAACCATCAAGGAAAGAGGCTTTCTTTCAAGAAACATTCCCTCAGGAATACTAACTTCGTGTTCAAAGTTCAAGACATGTTTATCAACTGGTATATTTAGAGAACGCATAGCAGGGGACTACTTGTTTAAAAAAATAGTGGGTTCAATTTTTATATTTTCTTCATAGAAGAAAATATAAAAATGTTATATGCAATTTTTATATTTTCTGGATGACCATAAAAATGCTATGTCCAATTTTATATTTTCTGGATCACCATAAAAATGTTATATCCAATGTTTATATTTTCTGAAGCTCCTGTGCCTTTTTCAAAGCATCTTGTGTCTTTGTATGTAATGTATTCCTATACTCTTCCAATACTTTTACTATAGATGGATTTGTTTGCCAGTTCTCGTCCAAGATAACTTTCGTCGGCTCTGTTTTGTTTACTGTTCCAATTGATACATTTGTTCCATATATATACAGAATATTGTCTGACACACGATAAGGGACTCCTTCAAGAATTTGAGTCTTCATTTCGGGCTTATGTTTTGAACGAAATCGCCTATCAATTTTTAGATAGCCTCCTAAAGCTCATCGTGAAGAGATTGTAGAAATATACTATCATCTGGTAAATTTAAAAGCATCTTGAAATACAATACAATGCAAATCAAGATACATACGCCAATACAAGGGACAGCTTTATTCATTTATATATACAAATATTCTTTTTTATTTATGTGGTTCACTATTCTAAACGAACTCTGAAATAATGTTTGGCTCTTAATCTCCATGGATAATTATACCTCCATCTATTTTGAAATTTAGGAGCACCCTTTATATTTCTCAAGCCTTCATGAATATCCCACATAGAAACATCATATCTGTTTCTGAGTAATGTTTTCAGCCTAGAACATTTACTTAATGCTGACGTAAAGCCTTTTTTGGAACCCAAACGATTATAGGACTGTCTTGCAATACGCTGTTGGTCTTTTATAAATTCTGAGGAACTTTTTATATTTTCTAGGAAATTAGTTCTTACAACTTTCAAGTCTTTTTTTAACAAACTGAAGGATTTCCTATACTGTGTAATAGACTTCTTATATTCTTTAATATCTTCGCGAAACATTTCATTTTTATACCATAATTCTTTTACAATTTCTGTAGTAGGACGAGTTCTTCTTGGTTGTTCGTGATTAAATACAGTTTCATAATATAAGTATACATCTTCTCGGATCATAATTTCATTACATTCGGGACATGTTGGTATATTTCTTCTGAATGCTAAGGTATCAATAGTACGAATCGCATTTAATATACAACGACTTAATAAACAATGTGTATGGACGGTATGCCCGCAGTTTAGATTGGACCATGCTGCACCATCTAAGGTTTCTGGCTGTGGTCCATGCTCACCCTGTACCTCAGGGCATAGAGAACAACGATTATCTTGTGTCTGTTGTGTCTGTTGCTCTTGTTGCACCTCTTGTGTTTGTTGTCCCTCTTGTGTTTGTTGTGCCTCTTGTCCCTCTTCCATCTTGTGTAAAAAGGGTTCTTAGCTTTAGACTTACCATCTTTTTGCACAATGAGGATTATGACCTCCAGGGCAATAGTCTTCCTCTTTAAATCCAGCTTCATGTCTACAACATTCTCCATGATTATCTTTTGCCGCTTGAAGTTTTTCGCCCGTTGTTGGATTATGATATTGACAGCAATATTTCTTAGAACATACCCAACACCATGTTCGCCCACATCCTTTCCCAACATGAAACATATTCTTATAATCCATGCCACAAGAAAAGACGTAATCACATGCCCCATCTTTTAAACACCAGCGCTGACACCAAGGACATTGTTTTGCATCCGTGGATCCTGTTTCTTTTTCAGACATTTCTTCTATTTAGAGAAAACGTATAAAATATTACAGATATGAACGCGGGATGTGTTTTTATAAATGAAACACATATTCTTGCTGGATATCAACCACACAAAGAATTTCCTTCTATCAATGGAATCGGTGGAAAAGCAGAAGAAAAGGAAGTGGAATTTATAACAGCATTGCGCGAATTTCTGGAAGAAGTATTGGGTTTATACAATTGTGTAAAAGGGATTCGTCTATTATATGCCATGGAACCACGTCACACATTCAAACAAGAAAGATACACAATGTTCCTTTTCACATTCGAAGATTTAGAGAAGATGTTATTTATTTTACATATAAATAATATCGTCTCGCCATTATACTTGAAATTCCCCTTAACAATATCCGATTTACTGTTTCGAAGATTACCAGAAAAATCAGAAATCTCACATTTATGTCTATTACCTCTTGTTTTACACAATCATTTAATACCATTTGTTGAACCATATTTTATCAAAGATATTTCAAAGATTATTCGAAGGCACTCGTCATAAGACATATTTCACGACATAACGGACATTTCGTATTCGTTGGATTTCGTGCAAACCATTCAGATAAGGCGGTTTTATCAAATACATGGAAACATGATGTAACTGCCGCCGTGGTCGGTGAAATCGTGGAAGTCGTTATTGGGCACTCTTCATTGGCATGACATGCATGCTCGGCCAGTATCCAAGCAATACGCTGTGGAATTGGTTTCAAGGAAATTGTTGGAGGTATTTTTTTAGCAACATTCCACAATACAAAGGTACTATCTAACGAGGGGGCATCAGATACAGTATATTCTCTGCTAATATACATATTAGGAACTGCTGTTCCAACCTTCTTTAAAATAGGAACACGTACCTGCCCACTTTGTAAAAAAAATCCATCAGAAATTACTTCAATACAAAGACTGTGTGAAATCGCATTCCGTTTTTGTTTGGCGATATAAATATCTAGTTTCCCAGACCTTGATACAGTTGATCTATTCATTGTGAAAGTGTGCTGAGTTTGAGAATCTTTGTAAGATAACCATCTACGATGTGTGGTATCCCATGTCATTAAAAAAAACGTCTTTTTCACAGGTCTATAGAACGCAATGAGATTTGTTCTAAAATTATGAATACGCTCTCGTTGTTCTTCTCCCATACTTCAGTACTCTTGCACCTTCGGTTTAGATGTTTCTTCCTGAAAACATCTAAAATTCCGAATCCAACTTGAAACTCATCTGTTCCTTGTCTTTTCCAACACTTCCCTTTCCATACGTACTCACCTTCTTCTCAAAGAAATTATCCTTGTTTTCCAAGCTCATCTTTTCCATGAAAGGAAATGGGTTGGCAGAAGAATACGTCTTGGGATATCCAAGTTGAAGAAGTAGGCGATCGGCCACGAATTCAATATACTGTGACATCAATTTCGCATTCATGCCAATGAGTTCACAGGGGAGAGATTTATTGATAAAGTGCTTCTCTATTTTCACAGCATCGCGAATAATCTTATAAACCTCCTTCTTTGTCAACTTATTGACCAATTTAGAATATAATAGACAGGCAAACTCCGTATGAAGACCTTCATCGCGCGCAATAAATTCATTTGACAATGTAAGACCTGGCATAATACCCCTCTCCTTCAACCAGAAGATAGCACAAAACGCTCCACTAAAGAAAATCCCCTCAACTGCCGCAAATCCAACAAGTCGTGTGGCAAAACTGGCGTCCTTGTTATCTATCCACGCCAAGGCCCAATCGGCCTTTTTCTGAACACAAGGAATCTTCTTAATTGCTTGAAATAACGTTGTTTTCTCCGCGTAGTCTGTGATATATGTTTCAATGAGAAGACTATACACTTCAGAATGTACGCCTTCCATGAAATTCTGAATGTTATAGAATAATTTCGCCTCTGGCCATTGAACTTCTCGCATAAATCGCATTGCCAGATTTTCCATAACAATCCCATCACTTCCCGCAAAGAATGCCAAGACATTCTTAATAAATGTACGCTCATTCTCACTCAGCTTCTCCCAATGAGTCATATCTTTACTGATATCCACCTCTTCAGCAAACCACGTAACAGCAGCATGTTGCTTATACTTTTCCCAAATATCTGGATGACGAATTGGGAAAAGAACAAAACGGTCTTCACTTTCTGTCAAAAGAGGCTCTGGTAGAAGTGCTCTTACGGCAGGAACTTCAGCTGGTGCAGAAGAATCTAAGGCAAGAGGATCCATCTGCTCACTCATACTTGCAGTTCTAGCCTTCAAAAGAGGACTTGAACCAGGTGTCTTACGACCTTTTCCTTGTGTTTGCGAAGAACGCCTTTTCGGGGTCGGGGGCCTTTCCTCAGGGTTCACTTCCATTGTAGTAAGTGGTGAGAAAACAACTGACATTTGTGGGACATGATAAATATAACTAACCGAACGGCAATTTTTTTACGCACGATACATTAGTTATAAGGAAGAATGGTGAAATCGTTGTTTGCAAAAGAATGGTTCTTGGCACTTATTATTCTTATTCTAAGTTGTGCTCTTGGTGTGTATTATATGAATGGTTATAAAACAGGATTAGAAGGGTTTTTTGCAGACTCAGGGCCAACCTTACGAAGAAATGCTGCAAGGGTGTGTGAAAGAGACTATCAAGCTTGTTTAAATTCTGATAAAGAAGTGCGTACATGTACAACAGCATACAATGAGTGTAATAAGAAGGCACAGGCACTAGATACATCGGTGTCAACTGTTTCAAATGCTCCTTCCAATACAACTCAACGTTCCGCTCAAGCTGCCATTGCATACGCCAAAGCGGTCGATCCGAATTTATTAGGAAAAGGTGATGCTGTAGAATGGGCGAAAAGTGGTGATATGTTACACACACAGTATCATGGTTCGCCAAATCCAGAAAATAAAACACTGCGAGAACTTCGTGTTAAAATTGCAAATGGATATGTTCCAACAAAAGCAGACCTTGAGAAAATACAAGGGAAAGATTTTTATAGTAAATTAGAACAAGACAGAGAAAAGTTATTTGAGAAAATACAGACGATAAAAGCACACGAGACTCCTCGCCCACCAAAGCCAACCGTAACAGCCACCGTGGCTTCTGATAAAGGAACTGGTGCTGAAAAAGGAAAAGATACTCGTGAATCAATTCGTTCACAAATGAGAAATGATATTAAAAAAGCAGTTCGTGAAGAACTTGACGAAATTGACAATGAATATGAAATTGTCTATGAATAATCATAATAACCTCTGCTTTTATAACGGTAATCCCAGGAAGTTAGATCTTTTTTACTTCTGCGAGTATATTGTTCAACAATAAGAACAGGACCAGCATCAACAGGAGACCATGTATCTGAAGGGCAACTTATTTCTTTTTCATATGGAATCGTTCCAATATAATGTAAGGTCTTCTTTGCTAACTCAGAAATCTTGGCTTTTTCTTCAAGAGTAATAGAAGTATTCCAATATTCTTCTGAATGAATATTGGAAAGATTCTCACACTTTCTTATAGATTCTTTGCGAAATAATGCTGAAAATCGCAAAACATACTTTATTGACAATAGAGTATTTAGTATATTTAGCACATATTCATAATTTTCTTCGACTGTCAAAGATTTCTTTGCATCTGGAACAAATACCTTCCTCATCCTTGTTACCTCGTTTTGTAAGAGAAGACTATGTATAACATCTTTCTTAAAAGGCACACCGATTTTATCTTTCGGATCTAGGAGACGATTCAATGAAATGCGAGATTCCCAATCAAGATATGGAACAATTTCATGGGAAATAACATCTGCTGGCAAGACGTGTAAGAAATACGTTGCAGATGTCATGATAGGACTTCCTATCCTTGTGAAATTCACGTTCAATTTTTAGAAGTGGCAGGTGAAAAATCAGCGTTTGATCATATAAAGCCTTCATAGAATATTATATTATAATGATTTTTCATTTCGATGAAAAAACACCTACACGATTATGTGAGATTATGGGTAGGAATAAAAGTGATAAAGGAAGCAAAAATATTAGTGAATCTTGGCACAACTATACGACATTTTATTTTAGTATATTTGATAAAATATGTGAGAAAAAACTAAGAGTATTTGAATTGGGTTTAGGAACAAATAATGTGAAAATGGCATCTAATATGGGTGCTGAAGGAAGACCTGGTGCTTCTTTATATGGTTGGCGAGAGTATTTTCCTAATTCTGAGATATTTGGTGCTGATATTGATACTGATATATTGTTTAATACTTATAGAATAAAAACATATTATTGTGACCAAACGAATAAAGATACTATAAAAACGATGTGGGATGAATCCGATTTACAAGAAGATTTTGATATTATTATTGAAGACGGATTACACACATTTAATGCAAATGTGTGTTTTTTTGAAAATAGCATACATAAATTAAAACCTAATGGATATTTTATTATTGAAGATATACTTAACAATGAAGAACATTTATTTAAGGATAAGATTAAAGAATGGGAACTAAAATATAAAGATTGTTTATTTACACTATTAAAAATACCATCACCACGTAATAATGTTGACAATACCTTATTAGTAGTGAACAAAAATTGAACAAAGCTCCTCCTCCATTTATTAGTCCCAACATGTCTCTCAAGACTATGAATGCCGATTCCATGCGCACGTTACATTCATCCTTTCAATCAGCAGAGCGCCATCTAAAGATTAATACGGTTGTAAAACACGTCTACCAGATGGCTATTATACAGGCAGAAAGACATGGAAAGAGCAAATATGTATTCGCAATACCCTTTACTGCATCTGCATCAACTACATTTGGGAAAGTTGAGCTTCCATCAAGCCAAGGATTCATCTCCTATCCTATTTACATCTATAACAAAGATATTATAGAAAACATGGACGCCATTTTAGAAGAGCTTCGCAACCTCTTTCAAGGACAATCGGTTGAATACAAGATAGCGACAATGATGACTTTGCGGAATGGAAGAGAAGAAGATATATCAACTCTAGATAAAGAAATAGAATCTTACACTGATCCAAATGATTTAAGGAAAGAGCAGCAAATCATTATTGATTGGTCCTAAAAAAATTGAATATTTTGACGCTTGTGTAAAAAAGGTCCGCATCATGCTTAAGAAACCCCTACTCGTCTTTGATTGTGATTACACGTTATGGCCTGGTGATTGTGACAAGGATTTCCTCGCCCCATTCAATAGTTTTGAAGGAAATACATATGACAGATATTGGAGAGTTTGCAATCCATATCGCGATGTACGAGAGATTTTCCAAGAAATTGCCGATTCTGGTATGCAATTCGCCATTGCTTCACGAAATCCCAGTGCCAATTATATACAACAATATCTAAACGCAATTATGATAGATACGAGGGAGGGCAGGAAAAGTATATGGAAACTTCTTCCAGAAAATTTCTTCTATGCCCACAGCTCAGATGGATATGGAAAAGGGAAAGACTTGCATTTTAAAGAAATTGCAGAAGTGTCTAAGGTGCCTTTTACAGATATGATATTCTTTGATGATTTTGAGGATAATATAGAAGCGGCCAGAAAACAAGGAACTATTTGTGTGAAAATAGATAAGCGAGATGGATTGACGATGGACGCATTTCGCAGTGGTATTGAGGCATGGGCCTCGAAAAAAAATGAAACGCCTGTGTAAAAGGAATTTCAGTCCAACTTACTGCGACTTCAAATGGATATTCGTTCCCTTTCATTCAAGCATCTCACTGACAAAGAGCTTCCAGAAATACAAGCCATATATAAGAAAGCATTTTCAGATCTGCCACAGGAAGATCTGGAAATTTCTTGGAATTATAGGTCGCCCACCGATTCCTATGGTATTTGGTTCAAGAAAACTCTCATCGGATTTATTCTTGCTTCTTATCACAAGCGTTCTGGAAGCAGTTTATATATTGACTATTTCGCATTGGATGAAAGCTATCGCGGAAATGGCTTCGGCACACAATTACTTACATATTTCCTAACCCTTTTTCTGGAGACAAAAGGAAGTATTCATCTATTCCCATTGAATGAGACAATTGCAAACTGGTATATTAAATACGGGTTCCAACGATCAGGAAAAGGATATTATGTTATTCACTCACATAAGACAAGGTCTTCTCATGTGAGAAACACCTACGCAAATAATTGACACATCATTTTACACAGTTCATATAAATCACACTTATAGTCTTCTTCTATTCCAAACAGAAGTGCTTCTTCTCTTGGAAGAACAATATATCTTCCTTTTAGCCTTCCTTCTTCTTTCCATAAAGGCATCCAGAAATCTAATAAATCTTTCAAGGATGCTTTTTTCATACCGAAGATTCTTCGTGCGGAGTGTATTAATTTCCTCTTTTTTTTGAAAGAATCTGGGTGTAAGGATTTCGTAAATGTCTCAATATCATTCATACAGTCTGCGAGTTCATCATCGAGCTTTAAAAGAAGTGTTTGAAATATATTTGTATCCATCTACATGTTTCTAAGATTGTTTGTTTAGCCTGGAAAACGATGCTAAATAACTGATTGGATGATTGATTTCTCCCATGAAAATCCAAGAAGATTCAATAGATTCTATATCAACAATAAGATGGGCTGGTAATAATAAAAGATTTCCTTTTCGTATTTTTATTTCTATGAACTGAATCTCATTCAAAAGCGGAGTATCTTGTGGACTCAAGGTAGAAAACCGACGCCCTTCCCATCTTGTAGGAAGATACGGTATCATTTTCGGTAATAAGAGTTTGATAGAAGCAGTTCCTTGTGTAGGCATTAATATCGTTTGAAAGGCTGTTGTTTTGAATAAGCCGCAATGATCGGGCCAGAGAGTTGTGTAAAAGGAATATATCCAGTGTGTATATGCTGGAAGAAGTTTTTTGAATAAATGCTGTTCAAACCATACTGTTAAACCAGATTCTTTTGCTAAGAATGTGGCAGATTGAAAGGGGAATTGGAATGTAGAAAGTTCCTTTGATGTGAGAAGTTCGCCTAACGTTAGATTCGGCTTCACTTTCAAATCTAATATATATCGTCCTCTCTTTAATAAACTTTCCTCAGTTCCTAAATTCGGTGTTTGGAACATACTCATGACAATAGGAGAGCGTTCAGAATATAATGTCGGAAGTTCATCAAATCTATCAGCATCCAATTGTAGAATTTGAAATTCTTCATTCGCTTGTTTATAAAACAAGACTGCTATGAAAAAACACACAACTATAATCAAAGAATATTCGATCATTTCCTGTCGTTCCTTTGATTATAATAGATTTGTTTCACCTTGTAAGATTCCGCGTCTAATTTTTTCGTTGATCGTGAGTGGGTTGGCTAGGAGGATGAATAAGATCAGGACGAGTCACTGCATATCTTTCTTGCTTTGTGGCATTATTAAATAGACTTTTACTACGGGAGTTTGCCTCTCTATGTACGTTGGCACGACAATCATAATCAGCATTTCTCATACATGCCATCGGGAATGAAAGTTCTTCAATAAATCGTGAATTTGGCTGTTTTGTTCTTTGGACCGTGGAATTGGGACGAAACATAGTGCCAGTAAGAGGGACTTGATATTGATTTCCTTCACATGTTCCAAGAGGGCGGTCAAGACCGCGTAAGCGTGAATCGGAATCAATAGATTCTATAAATCGCGTAGGAGGATAATTAACACCACCAGATGGCATAACTAAATTATCATTGGGGCGAGGAGCATGTTCAAAATCTTGGGTTGTTACATAGTTCATACATATTTTCGTCCAGGGGCGGGGTTCTAATGGAGTGGCTACCTGAACTGCGGGTAAGGTACGGTGAATAATTTTCTCAGGATCCCAATGTGTTCTCAGGCAAACAGGAGGGAATATATTTGGATTTTGCACATTGGCATCATCAAATGGAAAGACTGATGGTCTTTCAAGAGGTCCTAGGGTAGTATCAAGAACTGGAGTTCCTTGAGGAGGACCATTCCAGGGAGGAAGTTGTCTTCGTTGAGGGGGAAGAGAAGCCATCTAACACGGTGCTTGTTTTTTTCTTATGATTTATGTCTCTTGTCTCGCTTCTCATGTCTCTTGTCTCTTGTCTCTTGTCTCGTATCTCTTGTCTCGTATTAATCAACTGCATTTTGTTTTCTTTCACTTATAGTCGCTATTTGTTTTTTCACTGAAAGATTTATCGTCATATTCCAATCACACTGAGAATTGTCAATAACAAATCCTTTTGCATCTAGCCATTGAAATTGTAATTGAGATAAGCTAGTCAAAGGTGGGTTAAATGAAACAGGATTTTGTATAAAGGTCGTAGCATTTCCTCCAAACGATGTTAAAAGAAGTTTCCCATAATATTTATTTGTAGAACCTGTTGGATTTCTTCCTTCTGCATAATTCTCTTGAGACCCTGTATCTAGACGATTCAGGTTAAGCTCGTCATTTAATTTCAAAAAGATATAATCAGGTTGAATATTGAAGAGATTTGTTCCAGTATGAAATAATGACAGTTCTGTATTTGATTTTAAAAACCCAAGATTCCATCCTAGGCCCCAAGTATCATCTGCTATGTCATAAGGAGGTTTCAAATTATCTTTCCACAAAATCTCAAATAAAACTGGGTCTGTAAATTTATTGCGGGCTATGTAATTACTTGGTATAATATAAGAAAAATTAGAAGCTATATAATTATTCATTTCAGAAAATAAAGTAGATTGTATAATATTTAATTTATACGCCCCTGTTGAAAAATTACTATATGTCGCAATATACTGTGTCATAAAATTAGAGAATCCTGTTGATGTAATATTAGATCCAATAATATCTCGATTACCTCCAAAGAATCTTTCATTAAATACGAAATTACTATTGAATTCTAACAATGTATCAGTATAATCAGGATTAAATGCAGATGCCGATGTTTGTGTTAAAGGGATTTCATTAATAATATCTTGTATTTCTACGTATCCAAAATCATACCTATTTGGTAAATAAAATCGCATCATTGTTTGAAATTGTTCCGTTGGTAGATATCCGCGCACCGCCAGATATGTAAATGCGTTTGAATCGCTATTTGGCTGTGAGCTAGTATCATGGACTGGTATATTTATGCAATATGAATTAAAATAAAACCCATTAAAAGAAATATCATTCACCATACTATTACGCTCAATACCCCATTTAGAAGAAATATCCAACATCATAGAATCATAGTTAGAATATGCGAACATACATGTATGTGGCCATTCTGGATATGTAACCCCTGTCAAATCTAAAATAGGAGATCTTCCAGATAATAGCTTTCTCATTTCAATCTTTATAGTTGGAAAAAAGATTTGCCATGCTATACCAAGAGCAAGAGAAGAATCATACGCATCATTGCGATTTCCATATATATATGGATGTGACTCACTTAAGACCCACTTAGAACCCAATGCTCCTCCAATCATAGAATGCATTTTTATAAAATTTCCAGAAAGATCGACAAACGTTTGTAAAGAAGGATCTATATTTGTATTACTTGTGTTACCATCAATATATATAAAATTTCGTATTTTATAATATTTTCGGAAATCATTAATCGTATTCATTAAGAGTATTTCTTCTTTCCTTCCATTCAATACTGCAACAAGATGTGTGTAATATGGGTTGATTCCAACAGGATTTGTATTCAGATTAATTAGATATCCATTCGTTTGATTTGAAGAATTAAACATGCTTTTCACATCGGTTGGATCTAAAGGAGATATAAATAAATTGGAAAATCCATTTGACATATAAGGAGCAAAATAAAGATTTTGACCAGCAGGGGGCATTTGTAATACAGAATTTCTGCCAGTATATGATTTACTGATATAATTAGAATCTAGGCCAAGTGAATATGATGGTGTCCCTACTAAATTAATTCTTAATGTATTTGTATTATATGCCGAATAAAACCATCCATTGGAATTATTAAATACAAATCGTTGAATAAAATGGTCTTTATTAAATATATAATTTGAATTCACTGGAAGTTCATTTAAAAATCCATTGGTTGGGTCATATACCTTAAAACGCATCTGTAAATCAGTGGCACGAACTCCAACAAATACAAAATTAGAATCATTTCCACTAACTGCCACTAAAGAAGTCTTTTCATTATCTGGATATATATTCTGTATAGATAAATTATCTTTCGTTTTAAAATTTCTCTGAGCTTGTGTATAATTATTAATGGTTTTAAATATTTTATAAGTAACGAGTGTGAATGCCTCTTTTTGAAATAACATATAGCCAGTTGTCCATATGGAATTACTGTCTGAAAATGTTGTATTATTATACACAGATGCATGGACGTAGTCAGGAACAACAGGCAATGAAGACCAAGGCATAAATCCATTTGAATTGGATATAATATTCTGAGGAGATTTATAAAGTAGATGACTATTTACGAAAGGAATAGATTGTTCATATTTTGATACACTATTACTGAAAGGGGCCGTTGTTGAATTCGACGATGGTACATTTGAAGAAATTACCATATCAGCACCTGTTGGTGCAAAAGAACCGTCGTAAAAACTAGACGATGTTATAGAAGAATATGTATATGGATATGGAATTGGCGACCCATATAAATTCTGTAAAGATGCCACAGTGATATTCGAATCTGCGATATTTGATAGACCAATATTTATATTTGTATAAGACCATTTACTTAGTCCATCACTTGATAAAAAATCTGTTAGTGTGAAAGCTACAAAAGAATAGTAACTTGATACATCTGTAATAAGATTTCCAGGAGTTTGTGTAAAACCTGTTATATCGACTTTCTTTTGAACTAAACTGGGATAATTAGAGAATGTATAATACGTTCCATATGTGGTATCAAATTTAGAATTTTGTTTTGTTGATGTATATGTTTTTTCTGAAACTCTTACTAAAATACTAACTGCATTGGAAAGACTTATTTGTGATATTGGTAAAGTACCTATCTCTGATGTGAGAAAAACTCCAAGAAGATGTACTTTACTATTTAAATTTCCAAGATCATTTGGATTTATAAAATTTGTTTTCAATGTTATACGATCAATCGCCCATGTTCCATCTCCTGGTAAAAACATATAGCCACATACACCATCTCCCAATTGCAGATTGGGAATCGCATCTGTTGAATAATTATAGCCACCAAGTGCTTCTCCATTCGTTGTATTTATAGAATAAGGTTGAATCGCTGTATTTATACTTTGTGGTGAATACGAGATATTTCCAGTATCCTTTATATATGTTGTATTATAATACTGGGCGATTTTATACTGCCTTACGAGAACATTTGATGGAGTATAAGGATTAATACCATTTATTGTAAATAATGTATTCGTATTTGAAGAAAACTCGTATTTTTTCAATGCACTATTATAGGGTGTTTTAAATTGAAATACATAATCTGTAAGAGGGTCTATTCTTGTTGAAGAAAGAGAGGATGAATTGGAATCTTGAAACGAATTTGGTATATAATCGGTCAAATCATCAGAAATACCTTTTATATCATATCCAATTGGTGTAGTACTATTTAAAAGACCAAATGTATTGAAGGTTGACATTACATTGAAAGGAGAATTTGATTCCCATAAGGTTGAAGGGCGAATTGGTAGGCGAATAAAATCTGGGTCTGCTTGTATAGCCATAGAATAATTAGAAAGTTGTGTAATAGGGTCTAAGGCAGGGTTTATATTCGCATCTTGTATAAGTTGAGTATAATTACTTGAGGTAAACCATGGAATTACTCTGTAAGTAGTTCTTGGAGGTGAAAATAATACTGAGCGAAAAAGAATATAATATGTTTGGCCTGCATAGGCTTGAAATCTAAAGGTATTCGATGAAGAGCTTTGTTGAAACGCGAGTTTTTGTTTATAATGATAAGGGCTTTCTCTTAATTGGCCATTTGTGCTAACATCTGCAGCTAAAGCTGCAACGTCATGATATAAGAAACCGATAAAATCCGTGGGGAATGTGGCCGTTGACTGGATTGTTATATTGAATTCGTATTTATATATATTAGAGTCCTTCGCATTATTTACATAGGGTGTTGTAACCGAGTACATTTTACCATAGGAATTTTCAGATTCAATAAATTCAGGAGGATTTTCTTGCCAAAACGATAAAGAAGAATTAAATCCTATGGCAAACCTATTAGGAGGAACATTGAAAATATTCGACCATCCATAGATAGGATTCAACTTTATATCATAATTCAAGATATTACTTCCAAATGCTGTATTAGGGTTAGGAGCAACATAACAATAACTTAAATCAAATAATTGTTGTAATGGATAATCTAATGGATTTACTTTATTCCATACAGGATACCGATATTGTGTTTGTCTTGGTAATGTTTCAACTTGAATTGATTGTCTGTATTTAGATCTAAATTTAAAAATAGTATATTTCCCAGCCTCCACATTTACTAAAATGTCTCCAGCACTTCTTCTAAAATCTGTATAAATATATCCATTACTATCAATGAAATGTCGCGATAAATCTATATTTGATGCTGATAGACGATATGGGAAATTAGATGAATTGGGATACGTTTCAGAGGTGAGACCCATATTTATTGGCGGACCTTGGGTATTCGAAAGATCAGTCAGATAAGGCCAAAATGCTGGAGAAGGAGTATTTAACTTTGTTATAATATTTTGTGAGATTGGCATACTAAGACTATTTTTGGCGGTTACAGTTTGCGTACCTAGACCTGATTTAATAAAAAGAGTATTATTTAAGTTTGTGAAATATGAGGAACTGAATGTTCCATAATTAATGCCGAAATATTTCGCAAATTTACCTTGAAGAAAGGTATACATTTCTTGAAAAATAGAATTATACGTATTTACACTCGCGGCTAAATTCGCATAGGCTATATCTGTCAATCCATTATATGAGATTTGTTTTTTAAGAATCGTATTATATGTGGTTGTTAAATGATTCCTGAGAGATGTATTTAATCCTAATGTTTTAATAGTAATTAAAGAATTTGTATAATTCACAGAACATTCATACCTATTTATAAGAGAATACCGAAACGTATGATATAGGCGATATATGTCAAGGGATACAACATTAGAAGGTTTTGTTACAATGCTTTGTATGACAAGATCATCGATTCCTTGGAATTTATATAAAATATAATTTAAAGGGTTTGGAATATTTGTGTATGAGATATCTACTGATGATGAATTCCAAGTCAATGTATTGTTCGTATATACTGTGTCTGGATCTGAGGCTAATTCCTTTAACACAGGGTAATAATATGCAACAATTACTTCTAAAGCATTTAAATCTATATTAATAAATCTTGCATTGAAAAATGATTGAGTTATACTTTCTCGTGTAGGATTTGTGAGAAATGTTTTAGAAAGACTATTATAAAATGTATCACCAGGGTCATTAAAATTAATAGATAAATCGCCTGACGTTAGTAATTTGTCTTTAAAATCGTCAAAGCCATTGACAAAATCAAAAAATAAGGGTGTTTTGTTTAATTGGAGTGATAATTCGTCTAAGAGTGAAGTTATAGAATAAGAACCTTCGCGAATTGAATTTGTTAGCAGAAGTGGCTTGGGATTTGATGATGTATCTAAGTCTGGAAGTGTAGGTATTGTTGCCTTGTATAAGATTCTTGAATCTTCGTAGATTTGTATAGAAATATTTTGCTTTGATGATAAAAAATAAGGGAATACTGATAAAAAGTTAATCTGTGATATAGTTAAATTCGTAACATTTTTATATCTCTGTGGTAAAAACAACCTACAGTTTGTTGGTTGTGGAAATGATTTTCTATCACGATCAATTGAGCGAATATCAATAACATGTGTAATAGTTTGAGATTCTGTTTTAATTGTATTGCCGGAAGATGTCTCATAATCAACAGGATATCCAGCAGTTGTATTCCTAGCGACTTGGAGTGTTTCAACGGGTTCTTTCTTACCAATAAAATTAGCATCTGACCGATAGGTTGCTACCGCTTGAAAACCTTCTTCTGCTTGTGTTTGTCTTTGTATTGAAGGGGCTGCGAGAGATTTTGCAAATGCTGTATAATCTGGTATTTGTATTTCTGATTTCTGAGACTCATCTGTTGAATGACTGGAATGACTGGAATGACTGTCGTCAGAGGAATCAGAATTATCTGAATCTTCTGAATCGCTTTGTTCAAATGGAATATAATATGAATATTGTGTAGGCGATGCCATCTATTTAGATGGTTGTAAGGTCTTTGTGTTTAGACTCCCTTATATTTGTTCTAGGGTTGAAAATTTGTAAAGAATTCCATTGATTGTAGATTGTTGAGCGTTTATTATTCCTTGTTGTTCTTTAATGGCTTCAATTAATACAGGAACCATATTTTGGTAGGCAATAGACTTTATTTTTTCTTCCGTTGAATTTTCAAAGACTAATTCAGGAAGAATTTTTTCAACTTCTTGAGCGATGAAACCTATTTCTCGTATTTGTGGGGTATCTTTTCTCGTAAAATATACACCACGTAAGGCATTTACTTTATCCAAGGCAGAATTAATAGTTACGATATTTTCTTTTAGACGGATATCTGAGTTTTGTGTTAATGCGCCTGTTAGGGTGGCACTTCCATTATCATTAATACGTAAAAGAGTTCGGTATGTACTTGCTGAATATAGAGCAAATTCGAAAGCGCCTACGCAATAAAAATAACTGGCCGAGTTAGATGTGAATTGAAAACGAGGTCTACCATCTGATGTTATATGTTCTACATTTGTTTTTAATCTTAATATACCATTAATATCAAGATCAGCCCCTGGAGTTGTTGTTCTTATTCCAACATTCCCATTGGGTGCTACACAAAATGCTCCTGCTATGGAAGGATCAGGAGCAGCGGACCCAACGCTCCAACCAACACCGCCATTTATATCAACTTGAAATCCACCAGATGCCAAAACACGAACTCTATCTCTTCCTGAACCATTATCACCATCATTTGCCTTAAATAAAAGTAATTCGGATTGTTCAGTCGATTGGTACAAATATTCTCCAATTACAGTGTGATTATACTCATTAAGACCATCACCAGTTGTTCCACGAAAGCGAATTAAGTTAGCGTTAGTGTTTCCACCAACAAAAAGATCGCCTAAAGTTGTGATATTTCCTGTATTACCAATAGAAACTGTATTAACATAACTAGTATTCTGGAAATTATGGGTACCATCTCCTGAATTATAATATGTTGTTCCATTAGAAGTATAATAAAACCTTTGTTTATTATCATCAGAAATATGAGTTGCACCTGTTTTTAATCTAATAACGCCATTTAGATTTGTAGTTCCATTCACATCCAAAGCAAAAGAAGAATTTGAAATTGTATTAATACCTATATTACCTGAACTATTAATTCCAGCGATACCTGTAGTAAGAGCAGCTCCACCTTGTAATATTTGCGTACAATTTATAGTGCCATTTACATCCAAAGCAAAATAAGGATTTGAAATTGTATTAATACCTATATTACCTGAACTATTAATTCCAGGAACAGAACCACTAAAATTACTTCCATTTATTAATAATCCTGTACAATTTATATTACCATTCACATGCAAAGGATATGCTGGAGAATCTGTGAGAATACCAACACCAGCTGCCGTTATAGAAAGAGAATTTACATTACTTGTGTTTGGAGAAGAAGAACCAGTTGCGCTAGGAGATCTATTTAACCAGAAATCTATAGAATTCAAATTATTTATAGTACCACTATTATTATGACGTGTTGTAATAAAATGTCTGAATCCACCTGTCGAACCACCAATAGGAGTGTCTGATTGAAAAGCAATTGCAGTTACAAATTGCGCATTAGTATTTCTTCCCCCTTGAATATCTAAACGAGCACTAATAGAAGATGTATTAACGCCAATACCTGAAGCTGATACTGACATCATTTGTACATTACCTGTTCCTGGCACGCTAGAAGTGGCAATGTCAGGAGCAGTATTTAACCAAAAATTTATAGAATTATTCCCTGGTGGAACAGCGTGCTGGGATGTAATAAAATGACGAAACCCACCACCAGTATCCTGTAAAGAGATTAAAGGCAATGTTCCTGAATTTCTAATATCTAATCGCGTTGATGCTCCTGGACTACAATTAATTCCTACTGAATTTGATAAGGTTGTTATACCTGCTACAAAGAATGTTCCTGTGTTAGATGAGTTTTGTAAAGTAACTGTACCTGTTATACCATTTGGAAAGTTTGCAGGGCCAGGAGAAGCTGGAGTTCCACCAGCAAAGCCAGTTTCAGAACAAAGTAAGCCACCTTTTTGTTCAACTGGACCAAATATATATGCAGCATTTGCCGCAGTTCCTTTATATATTCCTACACCAGCAGAAAAGTTCGCATTTCCACTCACATCAAGATCAGCACCTGGATTCGCTTTTCCTATTCCTACCCTCCCTGAAGGAGCAAGTTGCATCAATAACCTAGAAGGAACATTGGAATATGTGCCTGAAGGATATTCAAAAGAATAAAATACAATCCCACCAGCAGAATAAGCAGG
>Ga0136644_10001189_pt1 | contig 20725 bp, 28 predicted proteins | sample C_130820_EF_Meta_FD_94780 | JGI IMG/M metagenome (GOLD analysis project Ga0136644, IMG submission 94780) | Freshwater microbial communities from Lake Croche, Canada to study carbon cycling - C_130820_EF_MetaG (v2) (version 2) | ecosystem: Environmental > Aquatic > Freshwater > Lake | place... | reverse complement strand
GACGCAAGCCTGCGTCGTACACCAAGCAGCATTCCTAAGCCTGAGCCAAAGAAAGATGAGAAGACAAACGAGGAAGGCGGCGTGGGAGTTATTGCTAGTAAAAAACAAGCTAAAGATCCGCGCTACTCAACAAGTCTAACTGTAGATGTACGTCCTGGTCAAGTTGAGAAAAACTTAAAAGCGTTTAGTCTTGCTGAAAAAATGATGCCAGCAAGTAATTTCACTGGTAGCAAAAAGAACAAACTTGGACCTGCCGGTCAATGGAAGAACACTGGCGCTAAAAAGAATAAACCTGCAAAAGCCGGAGATCTAGTCGGTGGCATGGAAGAAAGTTTACGCAATAAAACAAACTGTGTGCCAGTAAGTGAAAATATTGAAAATATTATGGACAATCTTATCAATAAGATTATAGTAAATGAAGCAATACATAATAAGAAATAATGATGTTCCTCAAAAGAGCGAGGATGACTGTTATCTTGCTCCAGAAGATCCCATCCATGAATTAATGGCTACTGCCATTATGGGCGGGCTTGGTGGGCAAGAAAGATTAGCAGCATATCGAGCTACCCTAAGACAACCGGTTGTGGGCAGTAATAAAGGACAAATTCAACGCGAGCAGGGTATTAAACCAGGTACTGATGAATGGTTCCAACTTTGGTTTGGCCGTAATAAATAACATATCATGGATAAATTAATTCAACTCACACGCATTGGGTTCGGTACAACTTTTAGTTTTTACGTGAAGGTTCATTCTTTTCATTGGAACGTGGAAGGATCAGACTTCTACGAATATCATAAACTTTTTGAAGAGATTTATACAGAGGTATACGGTGCAATTGATCCTTACGCAGAAAATATTCGTAAACTAGGAGGCTATATTCCCACAAGTTATCACAATCTCAGCATGTTGACCAAGATACAAGATGAAGATCGTGTGCCGTCAAAAGATGAAATGGTACAAGAATTACTGCAAGACAGTGAACGTATACAAATTGTTCTTAAGAAAAACTATGATGCTGCTGAAGCTGCTGGAGAACACGGGCTTTCAAACTTCTTAGCAGAGCGTATGGACAATCATAAAAAACATGCATGGTTTCTACGTGCAAGTTTAAAAGGGTCAGTATAATGAGAGCAAACGAATTCATTGTAGAAGCAGAAGGTAAGATGCACAACCACCATTCAAGTGTGCAACAGGGCGTACAAAAAAGTCGTGATGTAGGCGGATACGACCGTGTCTATCATATGAATCGATTATGGATGGCTACTGCAATGGCAGACGGCAAAAGTAAAAAACCAGTTGATATGGATCATGCTAGTTGGGTAGAAAAATATAACACACAGCATCCGTATACCGAAGAAGAATACAACATGTTTAGATCAGCAGAAGCAACAATTCCTACAGACAGTAAAAAAGTTACGCCATGGAGTAAGAGCACCGAGCCCGATGACACCCACAGAGTAAGCCCCACTCCCAGTTGGAAAGGTAGAGAGAAAAATCATGACTAATAACGAATTTAAAAAAACAACTTCAAATAAAAATCAAACGGTCTATACTTTAGAAAGTGCAAGTTCGGGCGGAACAAGTTCTGGAAGCATTGCTAGCTCTAGCAGTCCAATTGGCGGAATGCAACGTAGAAAAGGCGATAACTTAATTGCACAAGAAGCAGGTAACAAAGTTCCATCGACTACTCCAAGAAACTTTGTTGCTAAAAACGCCAAATCAAGTGGAGCCGGTGCGCATAAAGATAAAAAGAAAGAACAAAAGCAAGGAACCGTTAAACATAAAAAACCGTTCATGGAAGATCATTCTACAGCAACTGGTGGTTGGGGACAAGGCAGTTATGATACATACTCCGGCGGCAATCACGGGCGCGGTGTTGCAGAAGAAGATGATACAGAACAAGAAGTTAGCATGGCAGGTAGTGAACTGTATGGCATTGCCAAACATGCAAAAGAATTATTGGCATTGATTCATCAACAGGGACAACAACAGGGATTAGAGGCCTGGCAACAAAGTAAAATTACCAAAGCCGCAGATTATCTAAATGCTGTTCTACAAAGCCTGGACTACGATACCAACGGCGAAGATCAAGGTGTATCAGAAAGTGAACGTCGTATGAGCCGTGCTGCCAAGGGCTACGAGAAGTATGGCAAGAAAGGCATGATGGCTTTGGCCAAAGCAGGCCGTGAAGGTGCTAGTGATGAGAAACTAGATAATATTCGCGACCGGCACGATCACTATAACGAAGGGGCGACGGAAGGCTTGAGCAAGCGTGATCAAAAGGATGTGGCTGCTATTAAAGCCGCTATTGAACGACTACAATCACAACTCAAACAACCCAATGCTGACAAGGCTGCTATACAACAAAGTATTGCCCACGAGCGGAAGCGACTAGCATTGTATAAGGAAGGTGTGGCGGAAGAGTGGAGCCAAAAATATAAGAGCAGTATCAACTGTAGTCATCCAAAAGGCTTTAGTCAAAAGGCTCACTGTGCTGGTAAGAAGAAGCACGAAGAAAGTATGATGACAATGGAAGCAGTATGCCCAGATTGCGGTATGTGCCAAACACACGGCAACCTCAATGAGATTAAGAAAGGTGCTAAAGACAGTAACGGTTTTACCAAATGCTGGCCAGGCCATCATGCGGCAGGTACCAAGAAAGGCAAGAATGGCGGCCAGGTAAGAAACTGTGTACCTAATGAAGGTGTGGCGGAAGGTGAATATAATCCTGATACTTTTGTGGGTAAAAAAGGAACATACAAGGGCTATGGTATAACACAGGAAGGACCAAGTCAATGGGGTATCAGTTCCAGTGCTAAAAAATTTACCACGCTGGCGGCTGCCAAACGACATATTGATAAGGTCTTGGTAGTGTCAGAGCAAGGTGTGGCGGAGGCATTGGACTCTAACTTTGTTGGATTTATGAATAAAACACTAGGTCAAAAGACTGATACTCCAACAGCCAAATCTCCCATGCCTGACTTTATGAAAGGTGCTCCAGTTGCTGGTTTAGATACTATGGGTTATAAGGCTGCGTTAAACTTTGGTATGAAAACCTTAAACAAACTTACACCTACACAGAAGACTAAATTGTCCATTAAAGGTGAAGATGGAGTTGTTAACTGGCTAGCAAATCAAGCAAAAAAACAAGGGCTGCTAATTACTGACGAAGGGGACGAAGACAATCAAGGTAAATTTATGCAGGAAGATTTAGATGAAGTTCAAGATTTCCTGCCGGAAGTATTCCATGACCCCGCTATTAAATCCTGGGCGTTTGTGTTAACAGACGGGGAACCTTTACCCAAGGCGCCAGTAGCAGGCCCATTTAAAGTAATCACCAATCCAGGTATTCCTGGTCAGAACGGATATGCCAATGCTGAATGGAAAACCATAGATACATTAGAAAATTTGTCCGATGCTAGAGAATTGGCACAAGGACTGGCAAAAAGAAATCCCAAGCAGTTTGTTGCTATTTCGGCTGCTAATGGAAAGAGTGCAGGTATCTATTGGCCCGGAGAAGGATGGAAGGGAATAAACGAAGGTGTGGCAGAAGGCATGGATCCTGACCAGCGAGCAAGATTAGATGACTTAATTGATCAATATAGAACTGCATCTGATCCGGAAGCATACTACGGTCTTAATGATGAATATGGCGACCCCGACGAAATCATTGGTCAGATAAGACAAGAGTTTGGTGACAACATTGCCAGCAAGGTGGAAGCAGGCACTGACAAGATGCATTACCCCCGTCAAGGTCACTCTCAAGCGTATGATAGATTAAGTCGAAAAGATCCGGTGGATAGAACTACCAAAGGTGGTAAGATGTTTAAGCAGGATAGTGATTTTAGAAAAAATAACATCGCTGCTAAATTTCGAATGAATGGTAAAAAAGGACCACTTCCACTGCCAGAAGGTGATGCTTATATGGAATCACTACAAAATATGTTAGAGAGACAATTAGAACCTACTATGGACTTGGATGTTTGGGTAGATAATTTCCAAAATGCTGATCCAAGCAAGTATCATCAATTTAAAAATAAGAGCCCAGAAAAAAAAAAGTAATGGCCACAGCGGCCTTGTATAAAGCAAGACAGCCTAAGGTGAAGAAACAATGAGACTAAAAGAATTTGAAAATAACGATTATGAAATACATGATCGCCCCAAATTAGATCGCATCCTTCTAGAACTCTGTCACCGTGTAATACAAGGAAAACAAAATGATCCTATGAAATATGGGATGGTTGCGGCCTGTGTCTTAGACCCCAAAAATCGAAAAGTCTTCGGAGTAAACGAGGCGGCTAAAGATGGAACCAGACGCCACGCTGAGAGAGTTGCAATAGACAGGTATGTTAAACACTACGGTGATATACCAGAAGGTAGCATTATTATTACTACTTTAAGTCCATGTAATGAAGATGATACAGAGATGGCCGATGAACGATACGGCGAAAGTTGCACTGATTTAGTTAACAATAGTAATGTAAGAAAAGTATATTGCGGCTACATTGATCCAAGTCAGCATGAAGAACACGCCGAATATACTCTAGAAGAAACCAATAATAATGATATCAAAAAATTATGTAAAAAGTTTGCTGATACATTCTTGAAAGATGAGTTAGATGAATCCGCTGCTTGGCATCGTAAAGCAGGTAAAAGTAAAACTGGAGGATTGAACGATAAGGGTATTGCTAGTTATCGTAGAGAGCATCCGGGCAGTCATTTACAAAAAGCAGTAACCACAAAACCTAGTAAATTGAAAAAAGGCAGTAAGGCTGCTAACCGCCGCAAGAGTTTTTGTGCTCGTATGGGCGGGGTCGAAGGTCCTATGAAGAAACCCAATGGTGATCCAACCCGTAAAGCATTAGCTCTGAGAAAATGGAATTGCTAGATGCGTATCAACGAATTACTTGAAAACTTTGCCGATGGTAAACATCCAGGCCGAAAAGGTCTTGCCAAACGTAGTGGTGTTAATACCAAAGCCAGTGTTAGCAGTTTGCGTAATACTGCCAAACACAGCTCAGGCGAGAAACAGCGTATGGCACACTGGCTAGCTAATATGAAAGCTGGCAGAGCCAAAAAGAACAAATAGTCAAGCGCCGATTTACCTTTAAGCCACATTGGCTGTACCACGCAAAAACAAGGAAAGTTCATGGTTAGGGGTCCTCGGATGCCTTGTTAACCACTTGACATAATATTTACCGAATAAATATATCTATGTATAACTTTATAAAACAACTACAAGAAGGTAGAGAGATTAAAAAATTAGAACAGGTAGCTTTGCCTTATGCTCGCGACGGACTTGGTCGTAGCCTGAGTAAAAAAGCTATAGATTATCATTATGGTCAACTGTACAAAGGCTATGTGGATAGATTTAATTCAGGAGAAGGTGATCCTGATTTCAACGAAGCCGGGGCATTCTTACACAGCGTTTGGTTTCCACAACTACAACCACCAAAGGGTTCAAATGCGCCTGCTGGAAAATCTCTAGAGTTTATCAACAAACATTTTAAAAGTTTTGATAAGTTTCAAGAAAAATTTGAAAAAACTGCCATGGGTATACAGGGCAGCGGATGGGTATACCTGGCCAAGAACGGTGAGATCAAAACCATTGTCAATCATCAGATTAAGAATGATATTGTACTAATAGTGGATTGGTGGGAACATGCCTGGTCCCTAGATTACCAAGCTGATAAAAAAGGGTATTTAAATAATCAATGGAAGATCATCAACTGGAATATCATTGATGCAAGACTATAAACATAAAGGAAAAATAATATGTCAAATACGTATACATGGAAAATATTAAATTTAGAAACTATCCCGTCAATTAACGGATTAGAAAATGTAGTAGCGGTTGTACGCTGGTTGCTAACCGCAACTGATAATGTTAACTCAACTACAGTAGAAGGCACCGTAGAGTTAGAAAATCCATTAGTTGAAGAATTTATTGCCTATAGAGAGTTAACCGAAGAAAAAGTTTTAGAATGGACTAAATTAAAATTAGGTAATCAAGAAACTCAATATTATCAATATTTAGATCATCAATTGTCTAAAATGGCAAAACCCCAATCGACGGCAGCAGAGTTACCTTGGGGTATAATTTAATTATAAATTTGTTTGACTTGTCTCCTTGATTAGTTTATAATTACTAACGAGGAGATTTTCTATGAGTAAAGCATTTGGAGCGCCCGAACAGGCCAAAATTAAACAGATCGTTGCAGAAGGTATGACTGTTATGCAAGAAATTGCAGATCTTACAGAAGGGTTGAACGACACAATCAAAGCGGTAGCAGAAGAACTCGAAGTTAAACCCAGCGTGATCAAAAAAGCAATTCGCATTGCACAAAAAGATCAATGGGATAGCGTATATCGAGAATTTGATGATTTAGAAACTATTGTGGATATCAGCGGACATTCACATCGTCGTACAGATGAATGAAATAATAATCAATATTTTTAAATGGATTAAAGATGACTATACAACATACCCTGTTCGTTTTGTCGTTGAAATTACAGCTTGGGCGTTATCAATCGCGTGTTCGATCACTATGGCGCTCACTGTACCAAATCCGCCTCTTATCATTCTTTATCCTATTTGGATTTGCGGTTGTGCTATGTACGGCTGGGCTGCTTGGACTCGTAAGTCATTCGGCATGATAGCAAACTACGCACTATTAGTAACAATTGATAGCGTTGGCCTCATTAGGATGATAAGTAATTAAGAGAAAGGTAGGATTGGCCATAATCAATCAAGTAGGTATTTGTGAGCCACAAATCACATCAAGGAGAAAAATATGTCATATGTCGACGCCATATGGGACAAAGAAAAAGACATCATCAAAGTTGTCGAACGCGACCCACAAAAAGGCAGAATCTACCAAGAGTTTCCTGCCAAATATATCTTTTACTACCCAGACCAAAAGGGCAAGTACAAATCAATCCACGGTGAGAATCTTAGTAAAGTAACTTGTAGAAATAACAAGGACTTCCAAAAAGAAATTAGAATCCACGGTGATCGCAGACTTTACGAAAGCGATATTAAACCAGTATTTAGATGCTTGGAAGATAATTATCTCAATATAGATGCACCTAAACTCAATGTGGCATTCTTCGACATTGAGGTAGACTTTGACCCGGAGCGAGGTTATAGTACACCTGAAAATGCATTTATGCCAATCACGGCAATATCAGTACACTTACAATGGTTAGACACATTAGTATGCTTTGCTGTACCACCGAAAACTTTAACAATGGCAGAAGCTACAGAATTAGTTAAAGATTTTCCAAATACATATTTGTTTGAAACTGAAGCAGAAATGCTAGATGCATTTTTAAACATTATTCAAGATGCTGATTTGTTGAGCGGATGGAATAGCGAAGGATTTGATATTCCTTACACAGTTAATCGTGTTGTTAAGGTGCTAAGTAAAGAAGACACTCGTAGATTTTGTCTATGGGATCAATTTCCAAAGAAACGGGAGTATGAGAAATATGGAAAAGACGCTGTTACTTACGATTTGGTTGGTCGTGTTCATTTGGACAGTCTCGAGTTGTACCGCAAATATACCTATGAAGAAAGACACACATACCGGTTGGATGCAATCGGAGAGATGGAAGTAGGGGAAAGCAAAACAGTATACGAAGGTACATTGGATCAACTTTATAATAATGATTTTCGCACCTTTATTGAATACAATAGACAAGATACTGCCCTATTAGACAAATTAGATAAGAAACTAAAGTTTATTGATCTTGCCAATACACTGGCACACGAATGTACAGTATTACTACAGACCACAATGGGTGCTGTTGCTGTAACTGAACAGGCAATTGTTAATGAAGCTCATCATCGCGGACTTATTGTTCCAAGTAGACCGCATCGTGACGAAAGTGAAAGCAATCAAGCTGCCGGTGCTTATGTGGCGTATCCAAAAAAAGGTCTTCATGATTGGATTGGATCAATGGACATTAACTCATTGTATCCCAGTGCTATTCGAGCATTGAACATGGGGCCAGAAACTATTGTAGGACAACTTCGTCAAACCAATACTGATCAATTTATTCAAGAACAAATGCATTTACACAAGAAGTCATTTGCTGCTTCTTGGGAAGGTATGTTTGGTAGTTTAGAATATGAAGCAGTGATGCGCAAAGACAAAGCCTACGAAATTACTATCGATTGGGAAAATGGCGAGCAAGATATCCTGAGTGCTGCCGAAGTGTATCACTTAATTTATGAAAGTAATCGATCATGGATGCTTAGTGCCAATGGTACAATCTTCACCTATGAAAAAGAAGGTATTATTCCGGGATTACTTGCACGTTGGTATGCTGAACGTAAGGATATGCAAAAGAAACTCAAAGCATCAATCGATGCCGGGAATAAAGTTGAAGAAGAATACTGGGACAAGCGACAATTGGTTAAGAAAATTAACCTGAATAGTTTGTATGGTGCTATTTTGAATCCGGGTTGCAGATTCTTTGACAAACGCATCGGACAGAGTACTACACTAACTGGTCGTGCTATTGCTCGTCATATGGCAGGCAAAGTTAATGAAATTATTACTGGTGAATTTGATCACGTTGGTAAATCAATCATCTACGGTGATACTGACTCTTGTTATTTTTCAGCGTATAACACTTTGAAAATTGATATCCAAAAGAAACTAATTCCGTGGGATAAAGATGTTGTTATACAGTTATATGATACTATCTCAGATAATGTAAATGCCACGTTTCCACAATTTATGCTTGATGCATTCCACTGTCCTAAGAGTCGTGGAAGTGTTATTAAAGCAGGACGCGAAATTGTTGCTGTTAAAGGCCTGTTTATTACTAAGAAGCGATATGCTGTATTGTATTATGACAAGGACGGAAAGAGGTATGACAGCGCAGACAAGGAAGGCAAGATCAAAGCCATGGGCTTAGATTTGAAGCGTAGTGATACTCCAGAATTTATGCAAAAGTTTCTAGAGGAAGTTCTAACTAAAGTGCTTAATGGTTCTGAAGAAAAAGAAATATTGGAGATGATAAATGAATTTAGAACAGAATTTAAAGCTCGCCCAGGTTGGGAAAAAGGTAGCCCAAAGCGTGCCAACAACATTGCAGAATATCAAGATAAAGAGAAGAAGGCTGGCAAAGCAAGTATGCCTGGTCACGTTAGAGCAAGTATTAATTGGAATACGCTCAAAAGAATGAATGGTGACAAATATAGCATGGGCATCGTGGACGGTATGAAGGTTATTGTTTGCAAGGTCAAAGCAAATCCATTAGGATATACTAGTATTGCATATCCAGTAGATGAACTTCGCTTACCTAAGTGGTTCCAAGAACTACCATTTGATCATGCTGAAATGGAACTGGCAATTATTGACAGCAAACTTGATAATCTCATTGGTGTGTTGGATTGGGATCTAGCATCCACTACACAAACAAATACATTTAATAAATTATTTGACTTTTGAATAAAATAAAGTTGACAAACTATCTAAATCTAAATAAACTAATATAAAGGAAATTAAAATGAAATCAATTCTACAAGACATCGTGGCACATACTAACAAGTTAGGTTTTCTTAACATTGTTAAAGTTACTGGCACAGAAGATAAAACTCTAATCGACAGTATGGCAGATGACCGTAGTGTTGTTATGTATGCAGAAACTGCAACTCCACATCCAGACATGATCGGCACATATGGTATGCCACAACTTGAAAAACTTCGCTATCTATTAGATGGTAAAGAATATCAAGAAGGTGCAAAAATTGAAGTTGTTATTGGTGATAGAAACGGTGAAACTATTCCAGTGGGTTTGCATTTTGAAAATAAAGACGGCGACTTTAAGAATGACTACCGTTTTATGAATCAAGATGTTATCAATGAAAAATTGAAGAAGTCTACATTCCGTGGCGTTACTTGGCATGTTGAAGTTTCGCCAACTGTAGCTGCTGTACAACGATTCCAATTTCAAGCAGGTGCTAATACAGAACATACAACTTTCTTGGCCAAAACTGAGAACGGTAATTTGAAATTCATATTTGGTGATATGAGTTCGCATGGTGGCGAATTTGTTTTTGCACAAGGAGTTACAGGTAATCTAAACAAAGGATGGACATGGCCAGTTGCTAGTGTATTAGCTATTCTTAAAATTGCCGATGCTAATAATGCTATGTTGAGTTTCTCCAATGATGGCGCAATGCAAATTACATTAGACAGTGGTATTGCTACTTACAAGTACATTATTCCAGCACAGTCATAATGATAAAGGGTCTAACAAACGGTGCAGGCATTAAGGTGTCAGGAGGTAATACTTCTGTACCGTATGTTAATCAGCATCAAGATAATCCCATACAAGGTATGATACGGGTTTGGGGTACTGATTTACAAGTGTTTAACGGAACTAATTGGCAGCATATAAATTCTTCTTATGCAACAGTTGAATTAGATGCAGATGCTTTAGATCTATTACAATGGGTACGGAAGAAAAAGATGGAAGAAGAAGTTCTAATATCATTGCCCAGTGACAAGCCTGCTGTTAAAATTGCTAGACAGAATGTTAATCGTGCCAAACAAGAACTTGCCAGAGCAGAAGAACAATTAAAAATAACAGAGATATTAAGCCAAGATGAATTTACCACCAATTAACCTAACTCCATTACAGAAAGACTACGCAGTATATCTTCCAGCTATTTCAAGTTTTTACAGCACCTATGTTGCTAAACAACGTCTAGAAGAATTTGTTCCTAAAGATCGTATCCCTGCAGGATTTGATCGCGGCATTGAAGGTATGAACTTTCTTAATCCCGAACAAGGATACTTTACATACAAATACGGATTGTATTCAGCAGGTCATGCACAGTTAGATCTTAACAAAAGTGTCATACAAGAGTCAATGATTCAACAACGAGATCGTAATAAAACCATGATCTTAGGTGACTCAGGTGGATACCAGATTGGTAAGGGTGTACTTAAATTTGATTGGTTAGACTTTGAAGGTCCTGCTGCAACTAAGACACGACAGCAAATTTTAGATTGGCTCGAAATAACTGCCGATTGGTCAATGATGCTTGATGTTCCAACTTGGGCATGTGATCATATTCATAGCCCAAAGACAGGGTTAAAAACATTTGACGATTGTTTAGATAAGACAAAATACAACAACAAGTTCTTTCTAGATAATAGACAAGGTCTTACTAAGTTTCTAAATGTATTACAAGGCGGAGATTGGGATACTGCTGAGAAGTGGTATAATGGAGTTAAAGAATTCAGCGATCCAGCCGTATGGGGTGACAAAGCCGCAGAAGGTTGGGCAATGGGTGGCGCCAATATGTGCAAGATGGATATTACATTAAAGCGATTAATGACTCTTAGAGAAGATGGATTGCTTAAAGGTAAAGACTGGATGCACTTTTTGGGTACAGCACAATTAGATTGGGCTGTATATTTGACTTCTATTCAACGACAAATTAGGAAACATATCAATGAAAACTTTACCGTATCTTTTGACTGCGCATCACCGTTCATCGCAACAGCACACGGACTTGTCTACACGAATGCACAGCATACCACAAAAAGGTGGAGTGTTATTATGGACAAAGCCTTTGATAACAAAGGACTCGCAGGAAGTGATATACCGTTCCCGTTTGAAAGCCAAATTGGACGCAGGCTCACAGTAGGCGATATTTGTCATTATGCGCCGGGTATGCTAAACAAGATTAAAAAAGAAGGCAAGACTTCTTGGGATAGTTTTGCATATGCATTGATGATGGGGCATAATGTTGAATGTCATATTGTTGCGGTACAACGTGCCAATCAACTAATGGATATCGAAAAAGCCAAAGCCAAACCCGATTGGAGACATTGGAATAAATTAAATGCTAAAGATAGCACAGGTGATCAATATAGTGATTGGGTTCCTCGCAATATGCTTTACTTTGATCGGTTTGTAGAAGAATTGTTTAATACAAATACCAAAGCCGAAGCATTTAAAATGATCGACGAAGCAAAAACTTTCTTGAAAAGTTTAGAAGGTGCTCGATTACAAGGTGGCCCTGCTCAGAATACATTTAATAATTTGTTTGAACTCGAACAAGTTACTAAAGCAGAAGAAATTGATCTGGCAAATCCAGATGATGACGAATTAAGAAAACTTGAAGAAAGCATAGGAGAATAAAATGGCAACAACAAAAACAGTAAGCACACTCAGCGACAAGCTGACCAAAGTTAATGAAAACTTTTCTGTCAATATGTACGACAATGGATACATGATTGAAGTTAGTGGTCGCAACAAAAAAGGCGATTATACCACTGCTAAAATCATGTGCCCAAATGTTGAGCAACTAGTAGCATTAGTACAAGAAGCCTGTACTATGGAACGTGATAGCTAATCATAATGGACAAATAAATGGTTGCATTAATTTACTATATAAATTATACTTAAATTATGAATAGAGAGTATACAACAGGCAAAGCAAGCAATGTTCAATTCTTCACAGGTGTGGAGGTTGAACATACACCAGCATTTGGAAAGATGACATTGTTTGTAACAGGTATTCATCCAATTGATGATATTGCAGCAGAATTGCAAGGATGTGAACATATATTCTTTGGTGCAAATCATAGTTTTAATCCACAAACTCCTGCTGAATGGGATGCGTGGGAAGCTATGATTCGATTCTTTCTGGACAAAGATTATCTATGCAGCTTAGACATCCCATTAAGTGCTGTTGAAGAATTTCACGAAGGCGGGTTGTGTGAGAGTGATAACTTTATTCCACAGATACGTGTTCCTATTCCTTATATTAAATTGTGGAACTACAACACAATGATTAAAATCGACGACAAAGATTTTAAAGCAACAAATCCGGGTGTGTGGACCCACAGTCTGCATTCACTTAAAGATCGTAGTAAATTTACAGATTGGGCTCAATACAAAAACGACAAGGTAATAAAATGATCAATGCAAAACTAACTAAACAAATCGCACAACAATCAACCGAAGAAAAAGTTTTAAAACTTCTCGAAAGTATTGATTGGAAACTTTGGGAGATGATGAATATGATGAAAGACAATCTCCCTGAAAAGACAAAAAAGCCAGTTAAATCAGTTCCTAAGGCAACCGAAGAATGAACAAGACGTATATTCGAATACGCACAGAGTTTGAAGGCTTTCATTTCTACCCAGGTGCAGGATCAATTAATCCTAAAATTGCATTCTTAGAAAAAGAACATCGTCATATGTTCAAAGTAGAAGTAAAGATTTCAGTTGATCATCTTGACAGAGAATTAGAGTTTTTTCTAGTCAAATGGGCACTACAAGATTTCATCAAATCAGGCAATCAGAATCATAAGTCCTGCGAAATGATGGCAACAGATATTCTACAACACCATTTAATTCCTAACTACGGATCTCAAAGATACTATGAGATCACAGTTTCCGAAGATGGCGAATCAGATGGCATTGTGGAGTATATTCCAGCTTTTTCAACAACTTCCAATTAAGGAAAAACAAAATGGCACAACCTGCTTTTATTCAAAAAACTCTGTTTATGAAACCAGAAGTTTCTAAAATCTTCGATGATCTAGATGCATGGCTCGACTACTGTCGGTTTAATATGATTGCGTTTAATCCTAGTGATTTGTATCGTAGTCACGAACATCGAAATTTCCAGCGATGGAGCAACGGTGGAGAAAGACGCCCCCGTACTGAGTACAAAGGTAATAACCCACGTCCATACAATCAACGTTAATATGATCTACATCATCGATCTCGAATCGGTGGAATCTAGGTACACGGGACAATGGAAGTCTCATGTACCTGATCTACTTAGAAAGGCAGGACACAATGTACGAGTTATTTCAGGACCTGGAGATATTCCTCCAGCAACTACGCCAGGAGCTTTTCTTAACTTTGGTGGCACCAATATATACAAGGCTAATCAAGTTGAACAGATTAGCAGACTATTTTGCGAGGGATCCATTAATGCTGGCGATCACTTTTTGTTTACTGATGCGTGGCATCCAGGAATTATAAACTTAAAGTATATGAGTGAACTACTAGGTATTCCTGTAGTTACACACGGTTTATGGCATGCCGGATCATATGATCCTCAAGATTTTCTTGGACGATTAGTTGGAGATAAGCCTTGGGTACGTCATGCAGAGAAGAGTTTCTTTCATGCTTTTGATCACAACTACTTTGCAACAGATTTTCATATTGAAATGTTTCGTCATAATTTATTTGGTGAAGACGAATTCTCTTATAGGTCAATTACTCGCACAGGTTGGCCTATGGAGTATATGAAGGATACATTGGAAAACTATAATACCAATCCCAAACGTGATTTAATTTTGTTTCCACATCGTATTGCACCAGAGAAGCAAGTTGAAATCTTTCGAGATCTAGCTACACAGTTGCCACAATACGAGTTTGTTGTTTGTCAAGATACACCTTTAGACAAACATGAATATCATAAACTGTTAGGCCGTGCCAAGATTGTGTTCAGTGCCAACTTGCAAGAAACACTTGGTATTAGTTGTTATGAAGGTGCATTAGTGGATGCTATTCCTATGGTGCCAGATCGGTTGTCATATACAGAAATGTATTATGACGGATTTAAGTATCCTAGCGAGTGGACACTAGATTGGGATAGTTACTTAGCTCATAGACAAGATCTATGCAATCGTATTATTGACACAATGAATTACTATGAAAAGAAGCTACCTCAACTTCGTAGACAGGCAATTGATTTAACTGAACAATTTTTTAATGCTACTGCTCTATTAGAAAATTTTAAGTAGGATTAAATTTTAAGATTTGTTGATCGCTTGATGATGTGCAAGACATCATTGTACATTTATGAGGATCATTGGGTAATTGGAAGTTGTCATCCCATATGTTGCCTAGTGGTCTGTTATTACAATTGCTTCCTGTTGCCCACCCTTCATGAGAAATATTCAATACATCAATTCCTGCATTACATAGCATGTCTGTAAAACTTGGATTAGAAGCAATTTTAATCTCAGTTCTTTCCTTAAATGTAGTTTCTTTGTATTGTCGATTTTCTTGAACTAACTTTTCTCCTCGCATTATACGTAATTGATCATCAGTATATGGAAACATGCCCCCAATTGGATCTGCTTCGTTATATAGTATAGCTTTCCCCACAGTAATGTTATGCGCTAATTCTATATCTATTACTCTTTGTATATCTTCTTCAAAGTGGTCTGGGCGAATAGGAACAATAACATTTATTTTTTTATTTTTCTTTTGAAATGTATCTAAGATAAATTTAATGAGAGGAGGCTTTTGCCAATAATGATATGTAAGATTAAGCATATCAACATGTGGTTCAATTGCCCACCAATCAAGCCATATTTTTCCACCGTTGGAATTTAAATTTATATTTCCATTATTTTCTTTACATAGTTTCAACATCATAGGAAAGTCAAACATGTCTAATGGTTCTCCCCCGTCAAATGTCCAATCAATATCTTGACCTAAGGATTTATAATGCGATATTATTCGATTGGTAATATTTAAATACTCAGATATATGATGTGGAGTTTCTCCGCCCCAAAATCTAGTAGGGCAATAGGTACATTGTGAAGTGCAATGATTGTTTAAATTCCAATGGATTTTTGTTCGCATGATGTTGACTTTTCTAAATACAAGTGTATAATTACTTATTAAGGATTATTATGTCAAAAATTAAAATAGCAGAACTTTTCTACTCTATACAGGGAGAGGGTAGATATATGGGAGTGCCCAGTGTGTTCCTTAGAACTTTCGGCTGTAATTTCCGCTGTGCTGGCTTTGGCATGCCTCGTGGAGAACTCAGCAAGGAAGCAGCTAGTATAGCAGTTATGAATGCCATGCATCCATTTAACAAATACGAAGACTTGCCTTTAGTCAGTACAGGTTGCGATAGCTACGCCAGCTGGCATCGGGACTTTAAGAAACTTAGCCCTATGATTACTAGTGATGCTATTGTAGAACGCATTATGGAAATTCTCCCGCAAGATCACTGGCAAGATGAACATCTTGTTATTACAGGAGGTGAGCCATTGTTAGGTTGGCAACGTGCTTTTCCAGACCTGTTAGATCATTCTAAGATGGCAACATTGAAAGAGATTACATTTGAAACAAATGGTACTCAAAAATTAGATCCAACATTTAAAGACTATTTGACTAAATGGAGATTCCCTGAAAATCTCAATATTAGAGAAATTACATTTAGCGTAAGTGCTAAACTTCCTTGCAGTGGTGAAAAGTGGGAAGATGCAATCAAACCAGAAATTGTTTGTGAGTATGAACAAGTTGGCACAACATATTTGAAGTTTGTTATTGCTACAGAAGAGGATTTGAAAGATGCAGAAAGAGCCGTGGAAGAGTTTCGTGATTGGGGCTTTAAAGGCCATGTGTATATTATGCCTGTTGGCGGTGTTGAGCAAGTGTACGCTCTTAATAATAGATCAGTGGCCGACATGGCAATGCGAAAAGGATGGCGGTACAGTGATCGACTACAAGTTCCACTATTCAAGAACGAGTGGGGCACCTAATGGGAATTTTAGATCAATCATTACTAATACAATCTCAAGAAAACAAAATGAAAAACTTTTTTAAAAATCTTTTTACTAAAACACAAGTTACGCCTGTCTCAAAGACTGCAAAAGAAATCGCAACAGAAAATAAAGAACCGTGGGTAGCGGTATTAGATACCCACGTGAACAAAGATAATATTCGCAATGGGTTCTTTGAGCTTGATTGGAATGAATATTTTGTGTTACAATTAAAAGCAAACGGATACCAAGGAGATACCGAAGAGTCCATTGTTGATCAATGGTTCCAGGATCTATGCAGGAATATTGGCTCAGAAATAGATGTCAATATGGATCGACGCGGTAGTGGATTTATTAATGTTAACAACCTAGGCGATGGCCGAACAGAGATTTCTTAATGAACAAAACATATATTCTTGTAGACACAGCAAATACATTCTTTCGTGCTAGGCACGCAACCCGTGGTGATTTAAATGACAAGATTGGAATGAGTCTCGCTACAGTACTAGGCAGTGTTCGTAAGGCATGGCGTGACTTTAAAGGCGACCACGTTATTTTCTTTTTAGAAGGGCGCAGCTGGCGTAAAGACGTATATGCTCCTTACAAACGTCAACGCACCGAAGCTCGTGCTGCTCAAAGTCCAAGAGAAGCAGAAGAAGATCGTGTATTTTGGGAAACGTTTGATCAATTTAAAGATTACATTACTGAAAAAACTAATTGTACAGTATTGCAACATCCCCAATTAGAAGCTGATGATTTAATTGCAGGATGGATTAAAAGCCATCCCGCCGACAATCATATTATTATCTCAACAGATGGCGACTTTGCACAGTTAATTGCATCTAATGTAAAACAATATAATGGTGTGATGCAAATTACAACCACACACGAGGGATACTTTGACGAAAAAGGCAAGTATGTAATTGATAAAAAAACTAAATTGCCTAAACCTATTCCAGATCCAGAATGGTTGTTATTTGAAAAATGTATGCGCGGTGATACATCTGACAATATTTTTAGTGCATATCCCGGAGTACGGGAAAAAGGTACAAAGAATAAAGTAGGTCTCCGCGATGCCTTTGCCGATAGAGATAGCCGCGGATATAATTGGAACAATCTCATGCTTCAACGTTGGACTGACCACGAAGGTGTTGAACATCGTGTATTAGATGATTATCAACGAAATGTGATATTATGTGATCTAACCGCACAACCTAATGATATACAATTGTTAATTCAAGAGACTATTAATACAGCAATCACAGCAGAGAAGAATATCCCACAAGTTGGGGTAAGATTGCTTAAATTATGTTCTGAATTCGATCTAGTTAAAATTAGTGAGCAGGTTACTAGTTATGCTGAACCACTAAATGCGAGATATATAGCATGAATGAAATAATTTCAAAAGTATTGGTGCCAAATAAAGAATGGATCATTGCCGACAATGGAAAGAAAATTGGATCTATTGCTAAAAGCAAAAAGGGATATGTTTTTTTAAATAAAGGCAGATCAGTTAATATTAAGAGTTTTAAAGAAGTTGTTGATAAACTTGATACTGTTAATACTAAACGTAAATTTGAAGTAGAACCACTTACCCATACTATTTACAATTATCCATGTAGTTCAAAACCATACGAGCCTGTATATAATGTAAAAAAGAAATTACCACTGTATGCAAAAAGTTCTAAAAGTAAGAGCCAATATTGTGCAGGGTATTATGTGATAGAATTTCGTAAGGGTTGGGTTAAAAGTTTTTGTCCAAAGTTAATTACTTTAGAAAGATATCCGTACCATGGCCCGTTTAAAACAGAACAGGAAATGAAAAATACATTAAACATACTTAACAAAACATGAATTTATTACCCATTGAAGACTTTTTAAATAAAGCTAGAATTGCAAGAAAAAGCAATCAAAAAACATTAGTATTATCTACAAAAGAATATACTGACTTATATGACAGCCTTGCATCTGCAATGACTAGATTAAGCAGCGTATTAGATCAATCTGCAACGTCATCGGAAAATAATATAGTAGTTAAAATGGACGGCGGTAAATTCTAAAAACCTGCTAAATATATACACACTTTTCGGAGAATGTATAAATGAGCAGACCAAAACCAAACATATTGTTAGAAATAACAAATAAAAAATCTTATAAAACAGATCAAGTATTAGAATCTGAAGCAGTTTGGTCTGTTTTTTATCAAAATAAGCCAATTAATTTAAAGACCAGTAGTATAGTTGCTCAAGATATAGGTCCAAAATATAAAAAAGTGTCATTTGCAAATAGCGGACATGCTTTTAATTTGGCAGAAAAATTAAATAAATTGTTCAATACAGAAGAGTTTTCTGTATACAAACTAACCACTGGTGAGAAAATCACCGATGAATCAAAAACTTAAACTCACCAAATACGTAGCAGAACAATTAGGACTAGCCACAGAAGAGAAATTCCTCAAACGGCTTATGCCTCTTTGGTGGCAAAATCCTAGAATTAAAGAAAAAGGCGGATTTGGATTAACTGAAGAAGGGTTTAATTGCCTACAACAGGCCAATATTAAATGTCATAGAGTAGGGTTTGAAGATCCTGTGCCCGTAACAAACTCGCTATTGCTTTGGATAGATCGTAATATCGACTGTCCATTTTATATTACCCGAAAAGAAATTTATCTGTTTGGTGAAAAAATGGCTGTGCAGTTAGTGTTATTCTCCGGAGATATCCAAAAAATGCAAAGAGCACAAAAAAGATTTAAAGAAAATCAAGAGATTACTTGACAAATAGAACAATCTGCTATATAATTATTACATACTGAAGCATGTAGCACACAGTATGCAATTTAACTCAAACACTGAAAGTATTGTATGGCAGAAAAAATTTCGTCAAATCGCACAGTTAGTCCTAACGAAGCTAAAGCAGCAATTCGTAAATGCTTGAAAAAGCAACGCCCTGTATTCATGTGGGGCCCTCCGGGTATTGGTAAGAGCGATATTGTTAAACAATTAGGCAACGAGCAAGATCGAGAAGTTATCGATGTTCGTTTGAGCCTTTGGGAACCCACTGATATTAAGGGTATTCCATACTACAATTCAACGTCTAATACAATGACTTGGGCACCTCCTGCAGAATTGCCTACTGATCCCGAATCTACTGCAATCTTGTTCTTGGATGAGTTGAACTCTGCTGCTCCTGCAACCCAAGCGGCTGCATTTCAATTGGTTTTGAATCGTCGTGTTGGTACTTATGTCTTGCCAAAAGGTGTTGCAATCGTTGCGGCAGGTAACCGTGAAACTGATAAAGGTGTTACTTACCGTATGCCTGCTCCATTGGCTAATCGTTTCTTGCATTTGGAATTGCGTACAGACTATGAAGACTGGCAACAATGGGCTGTTAAAAATCGTGTACACGAACAAGTTGTTGGTTATTTGGGCTTTGCTAAACAAGATCTTTATGATTTTGATCCAAAATCTTCAAGCAAGGCATTCGCTACTCCCCGTAGCTGGCAATTTGTTAGCGAATTGCTCGATGAAGATGATGTGTCCGATGCTACTTTGACTGATTTGATCTCAGGTGCTGTCGGAGAAGGTCTGGCTGTTAAGTTCATGGCACATCGTCGTGTTGCTAAACAGATGCCTAACCCAAGTGATATTTTGGCAGGTAAGGTTAAGAAGTGCGACATTAAAGAGATCTCTGCAATGTATTCTTTGAGCATTAGCCTGTGCTATGAATTGCAGGAAGCAGATCGCAAGAAGATTAAGGGTTGGGACGCAATGGCAGACAACTTCTTCTTGTTCTTGATGGAGAACTTCCCAACAGAGTTGATTGTTATGGGTGCAAAGATTGCATTGACCACTTACGAACTGCCGTTTGATGCAAGCAAATTGGAACACTTTGATCGTTTCCATGATAAGTACGGAAAGTACATTATCATGGCAATGGAAGGCTAAAATTGGGCCCTTAGGGGCCCTTTTTACTTGCTCGTTTGATAAATTTAATGTATAATATATACTTAAACACTAATAAGGATACACTATGTCGTCAGTAATGAAAGCAGAGAAAACTAAGAAACAAGACTGGAATACTAAAGAATTTACTCAAGCAGAAAAGAATAAAGTACTTGAAAAATTAATTACTGCTCGAGTTGGTCTGCTGTTGCGTCATCCATTTTT
>Ga0136644_10001188_pt1 | contig 20738 bp, 21 predicted proteins | sample C_130820_EF_Meta_FD_94780 | JGI IMG/M metagenome (GOLD analysis project Ga0136644, IMG submission 94780) | Freshwater microbial communities from Lake Croche, Canada to study carbon cycling - C_130820_EF_MetaG (v2) (version 2) | ecosystem: Environmental > Aquatic > Freshwater > Lake | place... | reverse complement strand
CCGCAAACATTACATTGTAAAATACTAATTACTGTTGTATCATTTTTGAATACATACTAGTTATATTTATGTTATAAATAAACACTATATATGTATATAATAATTTTTTATTTATATGTTTTGATTCAAAAATATTTTTTCGTGTAAAACCCATTATCAACATAAATTTACAATTATACAAAGTAATTATTTCTGTTTACAAACTTTTCTCATAATTTCGTAAATTTTTGAGATTTTTCAAAATATTATTTTATCATTTCTTCTTTAAGCTCTTTTTCTACCGGCTACCGCCTCTTGTAATCAGTTTAAAAACATGTTTCATATCTATTCTATTCTCGTTATGCATATTCATCTAACAATTCCCGATGATTTTTCTTTACCTGATGGCTGGAATACTTTGACTCCTATCGAAAACTTCTATTTACTCTCTCTCGGTTTTCATGTTATACAAACTTGCAAAACTAATATTTGCAATGATTCAACTCTCTCTTCTGCACAAATAAAACTACGTTGCGAAAATGATATTCGTACTATCAAAGATACTATGTTGGAACAATTTACACAAGAACGCTTATGTATGCAGCAATCTTGGCAACAGGAAAAGGCTGCATTACAAGAAAAATACGACTCCTTGCAATCTTTTGTTTTGAAATCGGCTCTCTTGCAACAAGAATTGGATACGTTGAAAACCAATATGCAGAATATGATTGACCAATCTGTTTTGCAATTGACTTCATCTAATCAACATCGGGTTATCGAAGAACAAAAAGAATCCATACGGACTCTTATGCATAAAGTAGAGGAATTACAGGCTATGGCAATTGTAAATAAAAGTACGGCACAGGGCAAAGACGGCGAATCCTTCTTTTTCGATATGGCTACGTCGGCTTTTTATGAATATATACCTGGATTCTCTCTTTTTGATATTTCCAAAACCGGGCATTCTGGCGATTTCCATTTGTCTTCCAAGCAAATGACCGTTATGGTTGATTGTAAAAATTATAAATTGGGCAATGTACCTACTAGCCAACTCGAAAAACTCAAACAAGATATGCAGAACTATCCACATATACGTATCGGATGGTTGGTCTGTTTGAATAAACCGTTTTCGAACAAACATTTGCATCTTCCCTTCTCATTTGAATTCGGTGAAGACAATACCTGTATCTTTTTTATCAATTCTTTGCAATTTCAAGACAATCCTGTACCCTTTTTACGGAGCTTATGGACTGCTTCCGAACTTCTATATAAGCAATTTCTTTGCAATGATTCCGAAAATAATTCATTGGCCTTTTTTAAACAGCGAAATGAATCTGTCAAACAGAAATTACAGGATATTATCAGCAGCAAAAAGGAATTTACTTCCGTTATCAAACGTTTAAAGGATTTGTCTTCCAAACAGGACGAAGAATTGCAAAGCCTTATTCTAACTCTTTCTAAAAATTTTTCAGATGAATATCAGAAACCAAATTGGGACTCCCTATTTAAAGAATTCTGGAACAAGCATTTTATGAATCATGACTCAAAATCTATAAAAGTATCCGAACTTTATAAAATTTTTTCATTTAGTATTAAACCCTTTATTATTGATTTTGAATCTTTTAAAGAATATATTTTGCATTTCTTTGAATCATCTCGTATTGAATATAATAAAACCAAAACAAATTTCTCTGTTTTACAATGTACTATTTGTAAATTACAAAAATAATATAAAGAAATTTGCCTATTCTTTTGTATCATCTTGTAAGATAATGCAAAACCAACAACCACCACCACAACAGCAACAAAAACAAGTTGTACAACAACAACCCGCAACACAACAAAAACAAGTTATACAGCAACCTTCTGTAACACAACAACAGCAACCGCAAGTTCAAGTAAAGAAAATTGTACAGCAACCGTCTGTAACTCAACCACAACAGCAACCACAGCAACAACAAGCAACACAACAAAAACAAGTTATACAGCAACCCAAATCAATTATTGTCAATGATGACCGTATTATTATTACTGACCGTGCTATTCTCGATTTCTTCAATAACAATGTGATTGACCCTCGCAAATTCATATTGCAATCCATACAAAACTTCCAGAAACCCAATACAAATATCAAAACTGATATACTCAAACCTCTAGCAGATGAAATCAATCAAAATTTCCTTCTCAATAAGGAACTGAATGACTATACTATGAAAATTCAACAACTCATCACTCGTATGTCGTTTTCAGAAGCACACAAGACTCTCTCCCCTTATCATCATATGGAATCTGATAATACTATTATCACATGCAATATTTGTAATGTTTTCCGTGTATCTACCAAAAAAGGCCTTGCAGCTCATCAACGAAAATGTGGGAAAAAACAAGATACAACAACTACAGATGAAGATAATGATTCTAGTACACAAGCTGCAACTGTTGTTGCATAATATTTATTCTCTTATTATCCATCTACTTCTGTATCGACTTCATCCTTAACCTTCTTTTTGTCCTTCTTCTTTTTTACTACCTCCTCCAACTGAATTTTCGACAAATATGACAATTTACCATATTGATTTACATATACAATATGCTGAAACCATTCATCATACTGTATCTTCTTCTCCCGTACAATACGCTGTGCTATTGAATGTATATTGCCACCTTCACTATATACATAATTCCCATCATCATCTACATCTATATTGACAAATGCACGGAACTCACCCTTGCTATCCTTGTAACCAAACGGTACATTAAACCTAGCTCTCTTGATATAATCGCGATACTGTATCGGATTCACGGTCTTTGCTTTTACCATTTTCTATACATACGTACACAACTTTTAAACTCTTATATATGCAGAAGAAACCAACCCCATATACGTTATTTTCTTTTTAAAGATTGCTTTCTCCATTTATATTATGCTTATATGAAGCAACATGACAATCTTATATACGCACAATCTAAAATTGTCACTCATAAATAGCCTCAATCAACAACCTATCGAAAATCAAGAAGAACTACTACAGGAGATAAAGGCTGCATTACATAACAATACTTATGTACATTTCCAGTCTTTCAACGGTTATTCTTTCCATCATTCTGTAAAATGGACGCAAATCCGAACCCCGAATCCCCTTCCTAACCAATTAGGCGACCTCTTTTCTCGACCTCTCTACGATTTCGATTCCCTTCTCTATGAACATACCTACAAAACCCTCGAACTTATCAAACAAAAACTCGATATTCCTGCCGAAATCACTATCAAATGTTCCCTTGCCAAAATACCCGACTTCAAACGACCCAAAACAAAAATAGAAAACTACATTATATAAAATTTTGTACCTTATTCTTCCCTTCTTTCCTCTTTTTAAACACAAAAACAACAACAACAATAATAAAAACAAACGCTGCATAATAATTTACTTTTGTGTACAAATTGCAAACATCTCAAACAAAATACGACAAAACATTATGTATGCAGCCTGTATAACCATACGGACATCATTACAGGTGAATTGCAGTTTGATTTGGCATCGGATTGCCGGACCGATTCTTCCAAATGCAACATAACTGCAAAACATTATGCAACCAATCATCCATCTACCCTGTTGCCTATGTTCAACTATTTATTGCAGAATCCTTCTATTTGTGTGCCTTGGATTCTGCTTCTAGGCCTTTCTTCTTACGACCTATGGCATTATTATCATCCATCTGTAGAGGATTTCCTCATTCCGGGATAACCTGTTCTGCATAACTTACATTCTCTTATGTATCTTTGACCATTATCATCTAGTCATATTGTAATAAGGAGAAGTCAAAAGATGTCGATTACAAAAAGAAAGATACCCAAACGCTATGTTCCCAAAAACCTGACTCGAAAAGACCGCGAAAAACAACGCCGTAATATTATTGCTTCACGCCGTGCCTATTTGAAAGGCCGCTATATCGACCGACCCAAACTCAAATCGTTCAAAAATCACCCCTCTCCCCATATTACCAAAGCCAAAGCCAAATATGGCGTTGATAGAATTGTTGCTTCTTCGGAACTTGCCAGAAAAACAAGATGCTCTATTGGTGCTTTACGCAAAATTCTCAACAAAGGCCGTGGTGCTTATTACAGCAGCGGTTCCAGACCGGGTCAATCTGCCGAATCCTGGGCCGAAGCACGTTTAGCCAGTGCGTTAACACACGGCAAAGCCAGCAAAGTCGACCATCAAATACTCGTTACAGGGTGCCATGCAGATAGTCCTGCGTTGTAATTTGTTTCTTTGTCTGCATATATAACATTTTCTTATGTATGCAGAATAAATTTCGGATTGCCTTTTACTAAAAAATGGAAAATTCATTACAGAATAGATTGCTGTATTTTGATTTTTTAATATCAATATTCTTGCATATCTTCGGAAATTTATCTATTTAACAGAGCCGCATATGGCTATGACGCCTTTGTTTCACCTGCGAATAATTGGCGACCTGTTCCCATCGAGCAAATACTTTGGGTTCTCCATAAATACGATATGACTCCGACAACACATTTTCCACCATAATTACGCTATGTTGCTCCAGTTCCAGATGCCAATATTCGACATCTCGTAATAATCGGTCCTGTATAATAGTAGAACCATTCACCAAATCCTTTGCCTTTCTCCATGTTCCTCTTTCAGAAATGATTTTATGCTCCGGAGATACATATAAATCGTTCTTGGGCCGATTTTCCCCTAATGCATTTCGGCAAATACAAATCGGTGCGGTCTTTTCACTTGTTACCGCAACTTTGTAACTGCCTCTAGCTATGACTCTCTTTGTTTTTGGCATTTCATTAAACCGAATATGGAATTCATCATTGTATGTTGTCGCAATATCACCAACTGTTACGATTTCATCGCCTAGCTCAATATCCTCAATTGCTTTGTACCCTGTTCTTGTCGCAATTCGCGTTCCTTTCCTGTAACAAATACACAGGATGGTTATGGGAATTGTATTATATGGGTCCTCAATATTCAAATTATTCAGTCCCTGCAATAAATATTGTGTCGGAATATTATGGAAAATAATATTATGGGTCGATGCCTTGGTAATTAGACTCATATTCTGACAAGCAATATACAAATCACCTGTAGGGAATGTTCCATTGACATCCAACGCAATACCAATATTATTGTTCATAATACGCGATTTCTTCGCAAACAAAGTCGTTACTCGTATTTGTTGGATACTATCGTAACTATTCTGTACTACAATCCCATTGCCTTCTGCATCAATTGCAGATATATACAGATTATTGAGGTTATCAAATACAATACCTGTCGGATTGTAGAGTGTTTGTACAACACCAGAGGGGTCAACGTAGTCGGAAATATATAAAATCTCGACAAACGAGGGATTCAAACGATTAGTAATATCATACTGATAAATAAACCCTGGTTGTAACCCAGTCTGCTGATATTGCGAACCAAGCGCTGCATACAAATAATCTCCAGAAACATCTACTGTCAATCCATAAAAGATTCCACCACTCGTATTGGTTATTACCTCTGTAGGGCTCTGTACTGGTGTGGTATCTATTATTTGGAATATAGAACTCGTCGTCCCAGGTAAGTTATTGCTAGTTCCTGATACATACAAACACCCGTAACCAAAAACAATTCCTTGTGGATTCTGATAATCAGCAACCGTTTGCCAAACACTTATCGAGTTCGAGTCCGTTACTAAGCATGTTATTACATAAATATTCGTCCCATCAGATGTTGCTACATAAAAATAAGGAGATATAGAGGTATCAATCGCAATCCCACCTAGTTGCGTTACTTGTACTGTTGTTACACCATCCTGTAACAGAATATCACGGTTATACAGCGACAAATACGGGGTAATAACACCTGTTTTACTGATTTGAAGAATACGCCCAGTAACTGCATCCGATACATAAAAGACCCCTGCAATATCAAACACCATATATTGCGGATAATTGAGCTCTGCTTCAGAATTGTAACAGGGGGTTGTAGTGAGTGATGTAAAGGCTGTATCAATTTGCGTTTGAGTTAGGACGAACTGATTCCCATTAGTAATATCAGTCGAAAAGAGCGTCAATTCTTGAGGAGTTGTTTGGAACAAGGAACTATATGCAAGGGTACGGATTTGTTGGTTTCGATATGGATTATTTATTTCCAGATAAGAAAAATTATCTTGTGTATCGATTCTCCGGATGGTTGCCTCAAAACCAAATGGTGGCTGAAATCGTGAATATGGATATGAAGTTACATACAGATATTGCTGATTATCATAAATAATACAAGGGGCACTCGATGTATTTGATATCTCTTCAAATAAAGGACTCACATTTTCTCCGTTCAAATCACATTGATAGACCTTCAAAGTATATGATTCTCTACCAATATGGGTTGAGTACGTATGAATAATAATACAAAAGTATAAATATCCATGTTGCTTATCACAACAAATACTCTCAATACTTACTGATGTAGTTGTACTATTAAAACCGCCACCATCTACTGCTAAATCAGGTATGATAAAGTTGAAAGTTTCATCTAATACGCCTGTTTTATCATATTTGTAAATATAACTGGTTAGATCCACAATATTTACTACATAAATATTGCCAATATTATCACTCGTCATACTATACGGGTTGGTTGAACTGACTAATAGAGGAAAGTTCGTATGATTGGTCTGCGCACCACCTGACAAATCGTACTGTAAAACGTTCCCATTATCTCCAAAACATACATATACATACTTATTTGCTACATCAATATGCAAATTAGAAGGTATACCGTATTCCAAATTATTAACACTACCAGAAATGAATATCTCGCCTTTTATATTCTGCGGATTGCCATTCTGTAGTGCAGCTGCTGGTATTTTCACTACAGAAAATGTTGTGCTTCCCAGAATATTGATATCCGTACTTGCTGTCAAGTCACATAATGCATACAAATCTCCTGATGCATCAAATACCAATGATACTGGATTATACAATCCACTCCCTGTAGCGAATGTTGTAATTGGGTCAAACTCGGCTAATTTATTGTTGTTGGTATCATATAATGTAAAGATACCAATCGGACGCAAAATCTCGAAAGCATTGTATGTCAAATCAAATACTTGTGTTGTTCCCAAATCTATCGGATTTGGTGAATATGTATAATAATCCACCATATAGCATTTCTATCTATTATATTTTTTGTAGAATGTTTTGTTTTTTAGAAAAAATATACACAATATATAATTCCTTATGCAGCCATTCTTGAAACCGCTTGCCTTGGTTGCCTTTTTCTTCGTTTTCTTCGACGCTATTGTTCTCGGCCTGTTGCGTTCCTTCTTTGATAAACAATTGATTTCTGTACAGGGCTCGCCTATATCCTTGGACCCTCTTGCTGCTGGTCTATGCTACTTGATACTTGTTACAGGGTTGTATTATTTCGTGATTCGGGAAGGCCGGCCTTTGTTGCATGCCTTCTTATTGGGCTTATTGGTCTATGGTACCTATGAAACTACCAATAAAGCAATTGTCAAAAAATGGAATTGGACCACTGTTTTGATTGATACAACCTGGGGTGGAACCCTCTTTACACTTACTACAGGGGTTGTGTATTATATATTGGGCAAACCTATTCGTTAACTCTTTTCACTACTGGTCTAGCTAGGAGCTAATATAATATTGGGCTTTTTTGGATTATTTATTTCTTATTTTTCATTTTGTCGAGTTATTGTATATATTGTCTTGCAATATGTACTGGATTATTGATACGAATGAACTGAAACAATTACAGGAAACCAACAAAAATCTTGAAAACATAATTCTTCGCTATAAAAATATAATGGCAGATAAAGAAAGCCTTATCAATAAGAAGAATAACGAAATTATGCAGCTCAAAATTTATTATAAACAACTCGAAAACCGCTTCGAGCGTATTGCTTTTGAAGCCAGACAATTGGTTCAAGAAAAGGAATGTCTGCAGGATTTGGCTACGTTGGTCGATAATCTGGAAAAAGCCCTACAGAAATCGACGTCGTTCGATGCTATTTCCGGCCATTCAACCTAGTTCAACCCACCCTGTTGCCTTTTCCAATGGGATTTCTAACTGTTTTTGACCGTTTTTATTCTGTCTGTATTTGAATACTATGTTTTGTTTGTAATAAATTCGATAATGGCTGTATAGATTGAATAAATATGCCTGTAATCCCTTGTTCGGCTCCTGTATACTATTGTATGTGATATCATACAATATTATCTCTTCTGGTATATCGACTTTCTTACCGGTTTGTATACTCGTAAAATAAATAATTCCTACCAGATTTTCTTTGTCTATCTCCAATCGAACCATCATATCTTCATCGATTTTTACTTTGTATTGTCTTTCTTCTCGGAGTCTTTTGATTTTTTGGGTTTCTTTTCCTTCTTCTCCTTTCTTGGCTTCCTCTCTTTCTTTTTGCATACAGATGATATATCATCCTTCGGTATATCTTTTACCCTGTTTTGACTTATAACCTCAGATAATTCCCTCGTCTTCTTCAACATATGATGGCACTTTTCAATAAATTCATTGTCTGTTTCTAACTCCTCTCTATTGTATTTGCTGCATATCAATATCTTCATTACATCGGTCAGACCTTCTGTATTTTGTAACTCATATACCTCATTCGACCTTATGTTGAACAAGCAAAACTTCTTCTGTTTTGCGGGATATACTGTACGCCATATCCATGCATATATCATCAACTGCAGAAAATGCTCTATTGACAACTCCGTTACAAACTTAAATTCCCATAATGTACTCTCTGTAATAGCATCTACCCTGGCCGAAAATCGGAATTCATACTCTTCCTCATTGTCTTTCCCTAACTTTATATTCGCTAACTCCTGATTGATTCGATATTGCTTCTCATCCTCGTTCACTACTATGATTTCCTTCTCTATTTCAATTCTCTCTTTGCTCGTTTCTATCCAATTCTTCATTCGTTGTATGCATTCTTCTCGCTTTTCATCCGTTATCCACGAATAATGTACGATTTGTGTCAACTTGCTGTATAATTTCTCCTTCACAGCCGAATACATATTCGCCGATAACAAATAATCCTCTGTTGTCCTGCATTCTTCCGGCATCTTCTCCCTCACCTGACTCTTCAAAAATATATACTGACTCTCATACGTACTATCCAACATCCTCTTGGTTATATCATACAATGCCCGCCTGTATTCGGAATGAACCGACTCATAGAACATACACGGTATTGCTATCCCATTCAAATCCGATATATCCTCGAATTTATCATATCCGGTCTGTATTATATTCGGTATTTCTATATCTCTCTTGTCTTCCGGCTGTGTTCTGCATACATATGCACTATCTACATACGCTGTCAATTTCGAAATCGTCTCATATCCCAGAAAATCGATTAATTTCGTAGGCTGTATATAATAAACCTTTTTGTCACCGGCTTGTGGCTTCGTTACAGATGGATTGTTGCGTATATTATTGGCGTCTCTCGATATATAGTACATCGGCCCTCGCGGTATACCCAGGAAATCGACGTATTCTTGGCTCTGCATACCCCTGTGGTCCATCTGCAGAAAGGGGAGCGGCCTATTGTCATCCCGCTCTGTCTCGAATAGGAACATTTCTTTCGACGCCCGCGTACATGCTACATAGAGCGTGTTAGGGCATTTTATATCATTATCTTTTTGTTGGCCTCTTGACAACATATCTGTATACGAACTGTCGAACCCTAGGACGAAGACGAACGCTCGCTGTCTCCCTTTGACCGAATGGAATGTCGAAAAAACAACCTTGCCCTTGATAACACGCTCATCGATTCTCTCCTGGTCGTCTCGCGGTACATAACATGGAATACCCTTCTCGACCAATTTGTTCTCTAATTTGCGGACTGGGCCATATTCTCCCTTGACCGAACCTGCCAGAATAAAGATATCGTCTGGCCTGTACCCCTGGTCTAATATCTTATATACTAGGCCGACCAATCTCTTCTCATTGTCATAGGCCGAACCCGATATATACTTTACCGGACAACCCTCCTTCGGAGCATTCAACCTATTCTCTCCCAACAGGACATGGTTTACATAGTCCGCTATCTGATTCGTGACTCGATAAGACGTCCGCAATTCACACCGAACGAACTCCTGTGAATTCATTATATAGTCGCAATCTTTCCATATTTGTTCGGCATGCGTCAAGAAACGAACATCCGAACCCTTGAATTCATATAGCGACTGTTTCGTATCGCCCAAAATCAATAATTGCAACCTCTTTCGCCACTTTTGATACATATCGTCTATGAATTTCACTACAAAACAGAAAAAAAGGAACGTCATATCCTGTATCTCATCCAAAACCAATATATCGTAATTGATTAATTCCTTTATTGGCTCCTGGTACCGCTCTACGACCTCCTGCATCTTGATATCTGTATAAGCACCCTTCGAATAATACATGACAGCCAAACTGTGATATGTATGTACATCAATATTGGTAAGCAGGCTATCCATATTCTCTATCTTTTCAATCACCTCCTTACGCAACATTGAATTGTATGTTATCTGCAAAAAACGCTTCTCCTGTAATTGACCTGCTGCCATCAATACGACTGTTGACTTACCACTACCTGCTACTGCATCTACACATACATTTTTGTTTTGTTTTAATGACTCGATTACGAGCCTTTGTTCTTCACTCGGATTCATTATTATCTTATCATACAACTATTTTATATCGTTACCTTTCAAATGAGGGGGTGGCTGCGCCCTCTACAGGATGCGTTGTTATAAGGATACTACCTTGATTCCGCTTTCCTGTAAATAATGGTGCCATCTCTTGTATGCATTGTGTTGAGGGTCCTCCAAATGCTTGATACGTGCTGCAATACTGGTCTTTTTCCTGTCGAAATAGACTGCTAGCTCATTTGTTGTCATCTGATTCCGCTTTTCTAACAACTCAATGTCGTTTTCCAATGACCATTTTCTATTGTCTTTTGCCTTTTCTTTCGTATTTGGTTCCTGACCTATTGTATTTGGTTCCTGACCTATTGTATTTGGGACTTCGTCCTCTACAGCAGGGATTGCTTCGATTTGTAATTCCTCTAATTCCTCTTGTATAATAGTAGTAGGGGCAATCGACCTGATTTGCTGATAAAAATCGACTACTTTCGGATGAACCTTGATTTTATTCGTGTTCAAACTACGTAAATATAGCCCGTCCAGTGTTTTGACTCGCGACAAGGCAACATAGGCCTGCCCATATTCGAATATATCGTTTCCTAAGTCCATTACGGCTGCATCTAGCGTAGCGCCTTGTGCCTTGTGAATCGTCATTGCCCATGATAAAACGAGTGGTATTTGTCCGATAGCAATCGTCGGCTCGTTAGAGGATTGCCATATTTTTGGCTGCAACGTCATTTGTATCCCATTGTTGAATTTCACTACAGGAAGGTTCATGTGTTGTATGTTTTCAAATACTTTGGTCGACTGCAATGGCGTGAAATCGATGATAATACCCTGACTTCCATTGACGATTCCCCTTTCTATGTCTAGATTGGCCGTACACATAACTTGTGCACCCTTTTTCAATTGCAGCGTATCTATGTTTGTGTTCGATTTCAGACTTTCTAATTCCCACTCTTTCTGCTGCTTCGTTAATGTGTTGGTATGGGTCAGAGGTTGGCCGGATTCTGCATAATAACGCATCTTGGTTGTCTGTTGAACCGGATAGGTTTGGGTTGGTTCTTCAATTACGTCGAACGATTCGCAATTGATTTTCTCTACCAAGGCCCTTTTCGGATAAAATTGCGTAAGGGAAATCGTGTTGGGGGGCTGCTTGATACGCGATTCTAGCAATTTGGTTGCCTCTTTCTCAATTGTTCCCTCTCGTATTTGATTCAGAATCTCCTTGTATTGTGTATCCTTCTGTCGGAAGATATGTTTCAATTCGATATGATTCTCCAGGGGGAATGTTAGGAACCAGTGCTCTGATTCAAAACAGAATTTCGAATCTGTTTCGGACTTCCCTACAGGTGGCAATTGGAACATATCACCTACGAAAATAAGCTGTAATTTGTTGGGTCGGTTTTTTCTGCATAACTCGATTGTTGTTATTATTGTGTCGAATACATGCATCGACATCATACTGACCTCGTCAATTATAAGAATATCGGTTGCGCGCCAATTATTGATACTTTTCGGCTTTTTGGCTACTTTGTGGGCTGTGATATTGGGGGGGTCCTTGCATAATCCGAAACCGCCCCATGAATGTAGCGTACGGGCCTGTCGGCCTAACAGAATAGCTGCAACACCGGTCATTGCACAAATCTGTATATTTTTGCCTTTTTGTTCGGCTCTTTTGACCATACGGTCTATCAGGAAGGATTTGCCCGTACCTGCCGGACCTGTCAAGAAGATATTTTGGCCTTTTTCGAATTTCTGAAGCGCAATAATCTGCCCATCTGATAATTGAACGTCTTTTGTTTGTGGTTGTTTTTGCTCTTGTTGTTCTTGCATTCTTTGTTATTTATTATTTCGTTTATTGAGTCTGAATGTGTGTATGAATAGGTTTGTCAATCAATTTTTATGTGTTTTTTCTTTTATCGATTCTTATATATCAGATAAGCCTTGTTGTGAGGAAATGCTACAGGTGTTGACGTCTGATAAATTAGTCTGTATGTTGAAAAATAAATCGGAAAAACAGGATTGTTTGTGTTTGCTTTTTCAGACTGCCTTTTTCGAAGAATATAGTTCTGTAAAAATAGCCGGCGGTATTCCTGTAGAATGGTTACAGAAGGAATTGGATATGTGTTTGGCCGAAATGATAGAGCATTTACCTGAGTTGCGTATGCATAAGACCTCGCTTTCTACGTTGTGTCATATTGGAAACTCACTAAGACAGAAGAAAAGGAGGAATTGTTGGTTTTGTTTTTCTAGAAAGCAATATCCTGCCTATTTGGATATTGATTTCTCTCCGATTCGACATTCGGTAGCTGTTCTGATGAACCGTTTTTTTATCGCTACAGGAGGCGAATATTTGGATGGGGGCGGATTTATCGAAAAACTGAGGGATAAGGTTTCGGTGTTGAAAGAGAATTATGCCTGGTTGGAAATGATTTCTTATGCAACTCTTATGCAGCATAGTATTATTTTTTAATAGTCTGCATATTCTTCCTCTTCTTCTGTAATATCCCATGAACCACCTAATCCGGAATGATAAATAACCAATGGGCCATGATGTTGAACAATAAGATTATCTCTTTCTTCATCGATTTCTGGAATTTCAATTTCTTTATTTTGTAAAAATCTATCTTGGTCTTTTTTCAAACCGTCGAAATCCAAATATATCTTTTTATTGTTTTGTTCTTTTATTAATTTTATTGTATCTGTTTCTTCATCTTTCTCAATAAGATAAGGGTCTGGCCTTGCTTCCTGGTAAGGTGTTTCTTGTTGACAATAAGGATATACTTGTTGGCTTTCTAATAAAACAATATTATTATGGTCTGAATCTTCGATTCCACCTCTCAAAAAATAAGGGCCTGTTGTATGATTGATATGAGGACTATCAAAATCAATAGCTTTTAATTTACCTGGTTTTAAAAGGTCTCTCAATATATTGTTATTCTTATTTGTTGCAATAAAACTGTTTGATAAATATTTTTTATGTTCTCTATTTTCGCAATCCAACATACATGGGTCCTCATTGGCACCTATGAATAAATTCGCTTTTCCATCTTTTTCTTTTGATATTTGTGTTATTCTTTTTAAAAATGCACCACTTATTTGAATAATAGAATCAATATAGATACCTCCATGATGATATAAGATTTCTAATCTTGCCAAGTCGGCTACTTGAGCCCATCTTGATTGTCTTTTTTGTTCACCTTTTAGAATCGCTTCATTCTGATATTCTAATGTTAACGGAAAATTTTCTTGATCTCTATGATTGTTACTCCATAATTTATAATCATACCCATTCCTTCTGGCTATTACTTCGTTGTAATCCAATAATTTCTGTCTTAGAGGGTTTGTTTCTCCGAACCAGATTTGATGTACTATTTTCGGAATCTTATTTTGTGTACCTCCCACCTTCTTTTTATTGATTCGTTTTTTTTTTGTGATTCGTTTTCTTATTTTTCTTACTTTTTTCGATTTCCTCATATATAATATTATTCGTCATAATATTATATCATACATATATTCGCTATTGTAAAGAATCTTTACAGTAGAATAGGTCATTATTTATTTTTTTATACATTCTTTTCCGCCCCAATGATACCCTGCAGAACATGATGGTGGAGGATGTGTTGTTGTTTTTGATGGTGTTACGAAACTTTCTTTGACTAAACTACTTCCTCCTTGTAGAAAGGTTACTACAGCAGCAATAATCAAGAAAACAATCGATAGAAATAGAACGCTCCCTCTTACAATGGTCTGTTTTTTCATTATATTATTGAATCATATTTTATGTATGTTCTACTTCTAACAGAAAAGAGAAATTCAATCCATTTAAGCTAACGACTCTGCCGAATTCATCGAGTAATTGTATATGCATCTTTTGTATATCGATATCATCGCTATACTGACGCGTATCTGAACATAAATAACCATTATAGATACTTGATGTAACTATTTGTATATTTATACTTTCGCTATAATATGGATTATTGATACGTGCAATTATATTCTTATTAATTAGACTTTTAGGTAACATAGATATAAAACTGGATTGAGGTGCACTATTATTGAATTCATCTATTGCCAGAAATAAATAGCGAGACCCATATAAATCTAAAAATGCTTCTGATGTTACAACTGTTTCGTTCTTACATATGTATATTGGTTTTCTGAAACCGAGCGCCCAGCCTAGTCTTGTTTGTATAAGGTTTTTTTCAAGACTGGATGGTATTGTATTGCATTGATTGCTCCCTACTTTGGCTGCAAAATAGATTTTAACAGTTGTATCTATATCAGTATCTGAACGACTTACATTAATATCAGTATGATAATTATCTGCGTTTGCAGAAAAATTCAAAGTAATGTTGTCCAAAGTTTGTTTTGATATTGCGTTGTTAATAGCATCATATATATTGTTACCTGTATTACTATAAAATCCATTATCAATATCGAATGAATAAGTTGTTTTGGTTGTATTCGTACTAATGTCTATTATGAAAGCTGTATTTTCAAGTATTTTCGAAAAATTATAATAGGATGATGGAAATTCTACACTATTGACACTTATGTTACGTACATTCTGTATGCGTTCTGGAAAATCTATATAATAATCTTCTCTTGTTGAATCAGAATAATCTTTACAGAAACGCGTATCAATATTGACATATTTCTTTTTTACATCCTTCATCACATTCGTCATAACCATATGCGAACCTCCATATTGATTGACTTCTGGTTCCATAAAAATAGACCTTTTATCTAAATAACGATTTTGCATTCTATCTTACAAGTATACAATATTATATAGATTCATTATTTGGCGCCATGACAATTATGGCATTCTTTGGCCCCTTTTAAATTGACAAACATATTTCGTAAACCGGCTTGTTTTGTTGGTTGAGAGGGCTGGTAGCTCGTTACAGGTGGATTGCGGTGATATAATGGTGGTTGGGGGTTTTGTTGGGTATTGGGTCTTACGAATTGGAGTTGCATAACTTGATTCTTGTTATGTATGCGTATTAAAAAAGGCGGGGTGTTTTGGTAGAAAAAAAGGCGGGGTGTTTTGGTAGAAAAAAAGGCGGGGTGTTTTGGTAGAAAAATTGAAAACGATACAGTATGTATTTTCTTTTTTGTATCTGACTATGGCTACTTCTACAGAAGAATTGCTCTCATTGATTAAATCGCTGCATAATAAAGTTGACCTTGTTATACAGCAGAATGCATCTATCTTGGGGAACCAGCAGAAACAGGTAGAAAAGAAACTGGGGAAGCGGTGTCATTCCTCGCGCCGTGGTCTCGGCAAGAAAGATATTGATATGCAGCTATCATTGCTTACACCTCCGTCTTCCGGATTCTTCGAATGGGTCGATTCTGTACAGCGCGGTTTGAATTCGTCCTTTATTGCTGTTTTGCAAAGTTGTGACAAATTTGAGAAAGCCATCTTTGGCTTGTTACAGGGTGCGTATTTGAAGGATTCGTCGCCTATCTTCTCTGTCAAAATGGATAAAAATAACTATATATGGGAGGCTGGTTCGTATCGTTTGATGAATGAGAGCGATATGAAACGAGTCATTTTACTATTTCAATGCCGTGTGTCTGGTCTTTTGGACGATTGGTATAATTCTTTGATACCGGATGATTCTGTTTCGGATGAATTATCGGATAGGTCAGGTACTGAAATCCATTTTCATAAAAAGATGGTTGTGGCTGAGGTAGATAAGGTAAATAAGCTGATATTATGTGATAATAAGGTGTTGCGTACGCTTCTACGGAAGTTGAATACGCATATGTTGTCTGCCCGCGGAATTGTGTTTGAGGGACGGCGCAGGAGTTCTTCGGATTTGTAGTTGGCTTTGCCAACTGGAAAAATTGAATATGGGTTTTGTGAAAATCCGTTATTTTTATTACAGAAGAATTAGCCATTATGTCGATTGATTACCTAGCCAAGAAGAATTGCCATCCTCGTGACACCCGTATTGTCTTTCATGAAGGTCCGCATTTGTACGAGATTGACGGTTCTTCCGACCAATATGTATCGGTCACTACCTTGAATCACGGCTATTTTCCTCAGTTTGATTCGGAGAAGATAGTCGATATGATTTTGCGAAATACGAAGAAGATGGCGGACCCCTCTTATAAATATTACGGAATGACCAAGGAATCGATTCTGGCTTCGTGGGCAGAAAATGGGCGTTTGGCATCCGAGGCCGGTACTAAGATGCACCTAGATATCGAGATGTTTTATAATTTAATGCCGGTCGAAAACACGTCCTATGAATATGAACTCTTTCAGAAATTTGTTGCCGATTATCCCCAATTAACAGCCTTCCGTACAGAATGGACCGTGTTTGACGAAGATTTGAAAATTGCTGGGTCGATTGATATGCTATTTCATAATACGGCAACAGGGAAATACGAGATTTATGATTGGAAACGTGTCAAGGAGATTTCGATGTCTGCATATCGTAATGATGATGTCGGTCTAGTAGGGCCTTTGACTACAATACCAAATACGAATTACTGGCATTATGCACTACAGCTCAATGTATATCAATATATTCTGAAAAAGCGATATAATTTGGATATTTCAAACCGCTGTTTGATTGTGTTGCATCCTGAAAATGCTTATAAACGTTATATGCGCTATGAATTGCCTGATTTGCAACCGATTGTAGCTGAATTGATGGAATTGCGAAAAAGAGATTTGGAATTGTTACAAAAAATATAGCATATCGTATGAAAACCATTTGGATACCCGTAGGGAAATTCGTTACAGGTGGTTGTGTGTTTTAATTTTAATCAGTATAAAAATAATGCCAGTATTATTGTGTATCAAGAAGCAGTGTTATTTAATATGTTCTATTTTTTGATTGGATTCTATTATTCCTGTTTGGCATGGATATCTAGTCTGTTGAATGATTTGACTTTATTGTTATTTCGTGCCGATGGAGTTGATGATGTTGACCCGGTAGTGGTGATTACGGATGAAGACCGTATAAAGCAATTTTATGATACCTATTTTGCAAAGTTTTCGAAATTGTTACAGGAGGGTTTGGTGGGTGAAGCAGAATGCAATGGGAATCATCCAAATTATAATGTTGAGGCTCTGTTTTACGATAAGGCGAAATTGGAGTCTATATCGGAGGAGGATTATTTGCGTCTGATTGAAATGTGGAAGTCGCGTACGATGGTAGTCGCATCGCCTTTGAAACAGCATTCGAATATTCTGATGTATTATGATTTCCAGAAATTGGCGTTTGCGTATCATTCCGATTTTGCAATTCATTCGCCATTGTTATTGAATGCTCTGGCGATGAAATACGTGATGATGTTTCGCTGTTTGGACTTCTTTGTTGATGAGGAAATGTATGATTCGCCATTGAAAGTATTGCATTCGGTTGAGGATGAGAAGAAACCTTCTGTGGATGAGAAGGAAGATGTTTCCAAAAAGGAATTCAAGGAGTTTTTGAAGACCCATTCTTCGGCCTTTTTGTCGAAAAAGCCGGGGTCAATTGCTACAGGAAGTGTGGGTGGTAAGAAGCCGGTATTGCCGATTGTAATTAAGAACCGGTTTGTATACAAGTCCAAAGTCGGTTTGTTTCCTTTTTTACAGAGCGTGAAGCCTTTGGCCGTACAAAAGAAGAGGGAAATACAGAAGGAGTTGGTGTTTGGTATCAAACCATCGTTGGATTGCCTGTTTACGGATGTTATGACGAAGGATATTGACAGTATGTTTACTGATTCGACTGTTCCGTCTGCCAGTCAGGAATTGAGTTACAAGGCGTATAAAAAACGGAAACATATGGATGTGTGTTGCTCGACTGGTTGACCATTTCTTTTCTTGGAAATGGATTTGTTTTACCATTTCTTTTCCTTTTTTTCTTTTATTATGTATTCCATGTTTGTTGTTGCATACATAATAAAAATGTGATGGGTCATTATTTGCTTGGGTTGCAACATCTGAGTCTCTTCACAGAGTTCAGATAGAAATTGCGGCTGAATGGTTCGTAATGATTTGCAATAGCGGGGTCGAATGTCGGCTGTTCTTGTACTGTTGCACCGAATGGCGGTGAATTACTGACACGGGCTTGTGGCAGTTTCAGTGCATCGCTACAGGCGGTTTGTTGTTGGAGACTCTGGGTATATTCGGATGAACTAACGGATGTATAGAATGATACGTCTTTGGTAGTAAAGGTGGGGCATTTCTTGCTGCGTTGTTGTGGGTTTGTATTGCTGGTAAACATTTTTCTCAGGATAGGGTCGCTACAGGATGTATGTTGTTGGGGTTTGATGTTTTCTTGTGGTATTTGTGCATAAGGATTTCCGCTAACTAAACTTATATTGACTATATCAAAAGAACCTTCTAAGTCACCCAAATACATTGAAAAAAAGTATGTTGCATAATTGTATCCACTTGTAAATGTTGTATCTCCAAATGTAAATCCGCCAAATTGATTTAATAGATTTGATTGTGTATAATCAATCGGTAAACTAGGAAATACTAATATATATTTCAAATTTGTATATGTAAATGTATCTGTACCATTGTTAACATAAAGTGTAATATTTTTTATCCAACTAGGAATGTTAGGAATTGAATCATCAATCAGTTGTGCTATTGGTTGTAATTGACTTGCGTAATAACTTATTAATATGTATGCATATGTATTCTCTGGTGTATCAAAATCAAGTCGCAATGTAATCAAGTCTGGATTCTCTTGATTTTTGCAATATTGTTTGACCTTGTTGGCGGTTTTGGCACCTTGTAACAGGGTGTATTGTTGGGATGTGTTTAGATTTTGATTATTATCGGGTTTTACTGTTAAGAAGTCTTGGGGCGGGTACTGCATTTCTAGTTGTCCACTAGTACTTACGACGGATTTTTTGACTTTTGTGGGGTCGTTTGTAAAATCGCCTGCACACAATGGCGAAATTGGGTCGCATTTGTAATATTGACCGCAGCAGCCGCCATAACCGCGTTCGGTATTTCCGCGCATCAGGGTTCGGGGGAAACTTCTGGAAATCAAGTTTTGCCCTACGAAACCTTGAAGCCGGCGTGTACCATTGATTGAGAATTGGGGTTGTCCTACACTTGCATTATTATATTTTGCTGCGGTTTTCTTTTTAAAGGTTGCTACTGACATATATTTTGGTTTTCCTTGTTATATGTTCTGCAGATACTTTTTTGTAAATGTGGTTGGTTTTATTTATTATTGGTTTTTATTTATGGATGGTTTTCTTCTTTTCTTCCTTTTTACTATATTGCTTTTTTGAATTATGCCCTATTCGATTCGAAAAGTATCAGGCAAGAATTGTTACAGTGTAAGAAAGTCTGGGAAAAAAGCTACAGGAAGGCGTATTACTGCGAAATGTACTTCTATGGAGAAGGCTAAAAAGCAATTGCGTCTCTTGTATGCATTGGAACGCCCCGATTTTCTGCGTAGAAGTCTTTCTATGAATCGTATGAGTCGAAAACAAAAATAATGGCCTATGTTAAGGAGACCTTTGAAAATATGTTACAGGAGGTTGTTGCTGCTTCTGCTTCTGCTTCTGCTTCTTCTAACTATAAAAAAGTAGCTGCTAAGAAGAAAGTACGTTTTGCCAAACCGGAGAAAACGGGTGATAAAGAGAAATATAGAAAGACACCTAGACCCCTGCCTCTGGTAAGGGCTTCGACTCGTAAACGGCCTTTGTCAAAAGCAGGGTCTTTCAATACGACCCGGCGTCGCGAATATTGAATATATTCTATCGATTGAATTAGTTTCAATAGAATATATAATAACTGTTTTGAATGTCGAATTGGAAACAATATGGAGGTCGTACGTATGCAGCAACCAATAATAATATTACTGCCAGCTCGATTTTCTGCGATAAATTAACTATTTTTACTGCATATGAAGGTTCTTTAGACATTAGTGGTTCTCTTAATGTATATCACGACTTGCATGTATCTGGTAATATCTATACTCCGAATTATATTGTTTCGAATCACTTGGATGTTTCTGGGAATGCCTTTGTATCGGGCGATGTGGAGATATCGGGGAACCTGATTGTCGATTCT
>Ga0136644_10001187_pt1 | contig 20745 bp, 19 predicted proteins | sample C_130820_EF_Meta_FD_94780 | JGI IMG/M metagenome (GOLD analysis project Ga0136644, IMG submission 94780) | Freshwater microbial communities from Lake Croche, Canada to study carbon cycling - C_130820_EF_MetaG (v2) (version 2) | ecosystem: Environmental > Aquatic > Freshwater > Lake | place... | reverse complement strand
GAAGAAGCTGAAGAAGAAGCCGAAGAAGAAGCCGAAGAAGAAGCCGAAGAAGAAGCCGAAGAAGCCGAAGAAGCCGAAGAAGCCGAAGAAGAAGCTGAGGAAGAAGCTGATGAAGAAGCTGAGGAAGAGGCCGAAGAAGAAGTCGAAGTAGATGAAGATGCAGAGGAAGAAGCTGAAGAAGAAGCCGAAGAAGAAGCCGAAGAAGAAGCCGAAGAAGAAGCCGAAGAAGCCGAAGAAGCCGAAGAAGAAGCCGAAGAAGAAGCCGAAGAGGAAGTCTATGAAGTAAAAATAAACGGTAAGGCATATTTCACTACCAATGAAAAATCTGGAGTTATATATGCAGTGGATGCTGAGGGAGACGTAGGTGATGAAGTCGGTAGATATGTAAATGGCGTTGCAACTTTTGCTAAATAAATACTAAATATTCTAAAATAATAAAGCCTGAAAAATCTAAATAAAAATACACATTAGTAAAAAATATAAAACTATTTTTTACTAAATACTATTGTACTAATAATGTCCAAAATATATCCTAAATTGAAGTTCGGAGAAATAACTGTCCAATATGAAGATAGTTGGATAAAACAAGCATATCGGTATTTCAATTATGACACGATAGTTACCCCAACATCAAATATAGTTTTTTTATTTCACGATACCAATGAAGTCACATCCACAATGGATATTGTTCCAGATAAAACAATTGTATTTTCAGAAATAAGTGGTATTGATACCATTCACCCACACTCAATCGATGTACCAAACATAACCCAAAAAATGTATAGACGAAATATTAGAATAAAGGAAGACGGTAAATCATATTTACCAGGATTTGGAGAAATCTATAGCAACAAGTATAATACTTATTTACCAGACTCTTCTATTTTTAATTGTATTTACTATATAGACACTGCTTATCCAGATGTAGAAAGGGTTGTATTTTCACTAATGAAACGTAAATATGGAGTAAATAGTTCTCGTTTTTTATTTTCATATGAACCAGAAGTTATAACAAAGCAACAAGTCGAATACATTATATACAAAATATTGACTGGGGAGTGGAAATAAACTCCTAACTACGTTCTAGCGTTAACATCTAATAAGTGCCTCCGGAATACTTCGCAAGTTTTCGATTATGTATATTAAAAACCAATATAAACACTATTCAAATACTTATTTTATAAATATAAAATGAATCGGGTAGAACAGCTACAAACTATACAGTCCAATGCATTAGAATTGTTTACACCTTTTCTCATTTAAAACGCCCATTTTTTGTTTTTTTGTTTTTTGTTTTTTTGTTTTTTTGTTTTTTGTTTTTTTGTTTTTTTGTTTTTTTGTTTTTTGTTTTTTTCCGCCACGAATATTATACCATTTGTTTTCACAATCAAACGATATTTTAAAATTACTACATTGATAACGAGTTTTTATAATTTGTTCAAATTCCGATTGATTACTTCCTACATAAAATTGTAATTTATATGGAAAGCAACTTGTTGTTTCAATTGCAACATAATAAATTGTTTCTTCAATAATTACTGTTAAATATGCTAATGCGTGGTAAGATGCACCTATAGAAATTCCAATAGGACCATACACCGATACGATTTGTTCTCTTACTTTATCATTTCTGGTAACCCAATCTCTAATTATTATTTTACCAAGTGTTAGTCCACTTATCTTTAAATTTTTACATATAAATTCAGCGTTAGCTCCGCAAACATTACTATACAATAATGAGCTTGTTTCATAATGTGGAAAAATACCATCAAATATATTATTTAGAATAGTATCTAAACCTGTATTATACTCTTCAATATATGTTATTATATATTTATCTTCATTATTTTTATAATTTAATAAAGTGTCTCCTATTGTTATGCTCATTATAATATATATTATAATGGGCGTTTTAAATTAGAAAAGGTGTAAAAAGAAAAACGCGGATTACGGCGATGCATTTGCTAAATATGGATTGATAGGAGTATTGATGCGTATAGAAGATAAAATCCAGCGTGGATTATCAATCAGCAAGAGTGGTATAGTTTTGGTATCAGACGAAGGGTTGCGTGATACGTTACTAGACTTGCATAACTATGCTGCAATGGCATTGATGCTTTTAGATGAAGACAGATAATAGTCGTTTTTTCGTACGATTTTTTTTTGCAGATTTACCCCTAAATGATTTTGTATGTCTTTTTCCACCTTCATATTCAGGAACTGCTATAGGTAAGGACTTGTCTTTTCTCGGCTTAGCGCTCAATTCAATTTCCTTTTTTTTTTCTTGTTCGTGTCTAGCCTTTTCTTCCTTTGCCTTTTTAACACTAAATACTTTTGTATTTGAACCGGGACCATATACTGGACCTTCGTCTATCAATTCTTCTAATCGTTTGATTAGTTCTTCATCTAAAAATTGGCATTTGATTTCAGATTGGTTTTTTGCATTCACCTCACCCTCTATAACATCCATATAGACAGATATAGCATATTCTGTTTCCGAAGTAGAAGACTTCACTGAAGTTACTGAAACATCCCATATTGATTCTAAAGAGGTAAAATCAGGTTGTTCGCCTAAATTGAGTAGCTTATTTGCTGGTTCAACCACTTTATCATAAAAATCATTGCTTTGATTTTCAAAATATTCTTTGAGTAATTTTTCCAGATTACTATTTAGCGAAATTGTGCTATATTTGATAAACCTTTCTTTTATAAAATCAATTATTTTTTTGAAATTGGAATACTTTTCGTTTTTCAATTCTGCTATAATCAATTTAGTAAAACTATCATTTGGGTCAAGGGATTTTTCATATTCAACTAATATACCGGTCGATGGTTCTTTGAAAAACACTGTTTTCAATTGGGTAAAAAACTTGATTTGATTTGATAGTTGTACTATTTGGGCCAGTTTTTCCCCAATGTTTCGCGAAATAGATATTTTATTTGCAGAAACCAATTTGTCAAACGAGTTTTTAATCTGTTCGGTTATATTCAATATTTGATCAACTGTTCTAGTACCTGACGGGACCAAAGAGTTCAATTTTTTAATTTCATCGATGATGATATCAATCGCTGTATCAATTTCAACATATTGCCCAGTCAATTCGGCACTTCGTTTTGTATCTTGGAAACGATTGTATCTGGTAATCACGTATTTAAATATTTCTTCTTGCATTTTTGTAATTTCTTTGCCATTATCTTTCTTTAATTTGGCAATTGGTTCTTTAGGATCATCTTCTTCGTCTTTGAAAACAAATGCTTTTTCTAAAGTCTTGCGAAGTTTTGTAATTTTGGCATTGATAACTGCATTTTCGTCAGTCAATTGTTTGATCCTTTCATCCATAGCAATCAATTCGTTCGGATCTATTTCTGCAATCCGTTCATTTACTTGATTAATAAAATTTGTATTCATAGCATCCCCTCTTCCTGTAAAATGGAAAAAAGCCCCCTTTACAAATCCCTTTATATATTTTACATTAGGTAGTATAGTTATAAAATCATATTCTACATCATCCAGTGGTTTTGTTATATTTTCTGATAATATATTTATAATTTCATCCCTTTTTGGAGTACTCTTTTTTCCGTTTTCAATTTTTTTTTTTTGTGCAACAATGATTAATTTTTTTAAGTTTTTTAAATATTGCTCTATCATTGGTTTGCTTAAAATCCATTCTCTAGATTCGATATGACCGGTTGTATTTGTTAAATTATCCAGTTCGGTTTCTTTAGACGTTTTTTCAGCGGTCAATTTAGCAATTTCAGCATCTCTATCTACGTTATCATATCTTTTATGCAAACTAAACAAATCACTCGGTCCTTCAGGACTAGTATATGTAAAGTCAAACTTATCTTTAAAACGAACAAATTGTGTTATAGGGGTTGCTTTCGGATCTTTTAAATGTGTATCGATAAAATAATCGAGCATATGTCCCAATTCTTCATCAAATCTTTGCTTTTCTGCCTCTACAGTGTCAACTGTCAAATACTTTTTAACTATTTTAATCATATCTTCTTTGATATCATCTGGATTATAAATACGTTTTTGACTTGCCAATTCATCTTGGGCTTGTTCATCAATGACCAAATAACCGGTTCTTTTTCCGATTTCTTTTCCTGGTTCTTTAGTAGTTAATCCATTTTGCAATTGTTTTGTTGTTTTTGTAATATCTTCCTCTATTACTTTGGTTTGTTTTTCACGCCATTCTTTATATTCTATAAGTTTTTCAATCAATTCGCGATACAATTTGTTATTTAACACGTCGTTTAGCCATACTACTTCAGAAACAGTGCAATTTCCTCTACTTGTTTTTATATAGGAATAATTACGTTTTTCAAATACAGATACTTCACCGGAAGACAATATATCCTTTATATTTCCACCTATATCCAATGGGATAATTGGTCCTTTTTTCAATAAATATTTTTTATAGGAAGTATTGATATTATTTTTGCTAGGATAGCTCGTAGGAAATAAGAGTTGCAACATAGTCATAATGTTGGCATTTGCATTTTCCATTAGTACTGCAGCATCATGATGAGTTTCAACGGATCCGTCCAATATGACTTTTACAAACTCTTGTTTATCGAAAAAAATACTCAATAATTCAGAATATGGTCGTTCTGCTAAAAGTTTTTCATCATATTTCACATCAGCAGTAAAATATGGATATTTCATTTTGGAAATATCTATTCGCCGGGGTCTTTCACCTGGCGCAGGATCATATATGCTTGAAAATGTCAACTCAAATGGAGCTTTATCCACATTTGTACTGATTTTTATTTTTATTGGCTGAACATTTTTATTTGACATAGTATTCCTTTATATTATGCCAATATTATTTTTACTACAAACAAACTATTAGTGTGAGTACATTGCAAAATCGCTATATTGTTTTTGTTGTTTCTGTTTTTTTGCTTTTTCCAGTGTTTCTTCGGCTGATTTAATTTGGTCTGGTGTAATAGTTTCGTCATTGTTTATCAAAGATACGTGGTAATCTGTAAAGTTTTCCGGTAAACAGCAAAATGCACTTTGCTCATTTAATATATAATCAACCATTATCATAAAGACAATTGTTATACCTAATGCTATATAAATATCGCGTGTTCCCATCCATGATATTGCAAAAACTAAAATATCACGACTAAATGTATATTTCAAATATGCTTCCATTGTTTTGCTGAGTTTTATAGTTACGAATCGGGATGCAATATTTAGCACAATAATCATAAGACCTGCAAATAACTTACTATTGTTGATATTCATAACGTGATTGTGAAAATAATTCAACACTGAACCTGCTCCTTTCTGTGATATTTTTGCAGGTTTTGAAGAAGGTACCGGTGTCGTTGGCGGTGGAGGCATTGACATTTGTTTAGCTATATATTTACTATGTTATTTTATTTTTCACTAGTTTATTTGCATATAGCAAAAATATGTATTATTCTAATGATGCAAATGGTTCACTTTTTATCCATAATGCGGGAATAAAATCGCTCATTTTTTCCAAAACCTTGTCCATAAACTTATCCATCGTAAAATCGCCCGACGTTTTTGGCTTTAGGCTTTCTTCTGCCCTCATTTGTTCTTCTATTATAGAAAACTCGCAAATATCCGAACACGGATTGCATTTTTCATATTTGAAATTGATATCAGGATGGATATGTTCCAACATTTCTAGATTAATTGGAGAACCTTTGTTCATTAATTCGCCATTTTTGCAATTTTGTTCCTTAAAGTCTTTTATTGCAGACTCTTGTTGCATTTGTGAAAAGTTCTCGGCCATATACATTTTTACATAATATTGGTAATACAATACTATTAAGGCGCACATTAATAGTCCATATACAATATCTACGGATGTATAATATACAATCAATAAAACCGCTATTATTTTGCCTAAAGGTGTATTTGCAACATAGGCCATATTGTCTTCATATAATATCAACATTGCTATAAGTATAACTGGAATCAAATTAGCATATGTATGTAGAAACATATTGGGTTTAATATATATGTATATACTATTTTAACATATAAATCGGGATATATCACAAAATAATTATCTGCATATTTTTTAAGATACTATTCAAAAATGTCCTTATTAACATATGCATCTACATGGACATCGGATGATAATATTCCAAAAAAAAGGACCCCTACTATACGTAAAAATGTAAAAATGTCTAATATTATGAATGATAGTGGTGGAGAACCCAGTGAATATACAACAACTGCGAACGCGCCGACTGCAAATAATTCTCCAATGTCTTTAGACGAAGTGCAAGTATATCAAGAAGAAAAAAATACCAAAGTACACGAGTTATTAAATAAAATGTCATCTATTGATGCTGAAAATGATGGAGCCCATTTAGCCAATTTTTCTCCATTAGCCCCGCCAATTGTAAACTCAAACTCTCAATATACCCAAAAACAGTCTAATCCATATGAGGGTTCGGTAAATGTTGCAAATAATGCAAAACCAATGTATGTATATTCATCGGACGACAGAGGTTTAGGAAACTTGACAAATTATCAAAATGTATATGAAAATCAGCCATTATTTCAAAAAAATAAACCATATTACGCAAATATGGGCATACCTAATGGTATGGATAATAAACTAATGGAACGAATAAATTACATGGTACATTTATTGGAGGAACAACAACACGAAAAAACCGCAAATGTGACCGAAGAGTTTTTATTATATACATTTTTAGGAGTATTTGTTATTTATGTGGTTGATACATTTTCACGAAATGGCAAATATGTTAGGTAATATGCGTATACTGTGGATCATCGGGAAGCGAATTTCTCGGTCAGTGTAATCGCATACATATCACTTTGCATTCAATCATTCATTTCAAGATATTATATATGCATAATATATAATATCAAGTATGTCACAAACTCCCGAATTGGGTTATCAACAACCTAGAACTATATCCGATATATTGGTTGTAAAGCCTGTAGAACAACTTGTAAACGGTGGCAGTAACCCAATAGATAATATTGTTCCGAATCAAAGTTCTACTAGTATGTCCCCGGCATCAGTTCAAACTGGCGGAAGGGGGCACCGAGGCGGACGCCGTTCTGCTAAAAAGCGTGGTGGAAAATCCCAGAAAAAGCGTGGTGGAAAATCCCAGAAAAAGCGAAGTGGAAAATCCCAGAAAAAGCGAAGTGGAAAATCCCAGAAAAAGCGCCAATAAATAATCGTTTATACAATATATTGCACTATATATTGTGTATATTATCCAATGGTATTTACATTGCCCGTTCTAAAACATATATATATTGATTTTCGTCATCATTATATTTAGACATATTCATTTTGGCGTGAACAATAAATCCGCGACGGATAGCCATTTGCAATATTTGTTCAATTGGGTTCATATATAGCACGTGTTCGTTTTGGCGAATCTGTCCCATATTATCGGTAAACTTTTCTTTGAAAATGACCTTTGTATTATCTCTAGGAAAAACATAATCTGCACTATAGGAAAAATGGGCAAAGTCTATATCCGAATTGGTTATCCTATTTTTCATATACATTTGCGGATTATTTATCATCGTATTTTTCGCAATTGGTATAATTGGATCAAACTTCTCGCGGTCGGCTAAATGCAATACAAGATATCCATTCGGAACTAACCAGTAATAACAATTCTTGAAAAATGCTTCTTTATCATCCAATTCGTATATAGTATTACCCATACACAAAATATGTGAAAATGTATTATGTTCAAATGCCATAGGATTCAATACATCACCTACCACTATTTCACTGTCGGGAAATGTTTTTTCCGATTTTTCCACCATATATGCAGATTTATCTATTCCATAAACCAGGTACCCTTTGTGTTGTAAATTGTTTACTAAATGCCCCGTACCGCTACCTACGTCTAAAAATACACTGTTGTAAGTCGGCTCAGTCATTTGTATAACACTATTTAGTTCAAATAAGGCGCGTTCTTGTGGTTTCATAAGCAAATCGTATTTTTCTGTGTAAAACTTGTCGTATATATCGGAACCCTCTTTTGATATAAATGCGTCATTTTGCTCAAATCCTTCTTGTTTGGCTGGCGGATGATTTTTGTTATACAATATCACTAAAATGAGAACTATAGCTATAACAATCAAGAGTCGCAACCATATTTTATTTTGGGTTTTTGCGTAAATAATAGAATTGAGTGTTTTGAAAAACTCGTGTAAAAATGATAAAACCACAGATTTAGACATTATATATGATGTATAGATTTTTGTGTGGATATGTTTATCACCTAGCGAAAAAATAATAGTAAGAAATGCCAATATTTGCAATAATAGTAATTCCTACTGATATAAGAATAGGTAGAAATATAGACATATGTATTTAGTAATACATATGTATTTGTTTTTATACTAGTTTAGTTATTGTATAAAATGTTATTTGTCTTCTCCTCGCAATTGGGTTCTCGTATGATTGAAAAAACGGTCCTTGCCGATATTGTTATTGGCTACATTTGGATGTAATGGTCCATTTAAATCAGGCCGAGAAAACAACAACGGATGCGAACCTCCACTATTTTCATATTGACCTTGGGCCACATACACTGTTGAGTTATATAGGTCGCTAGTAGTTGATGGTATATATGTGCCTTTATTTCCGCCTTTTTGTAATGCGAAAAATTGGTTTCGCAGCTGCATTTCTTTATCTACATTATTGATATAACCGTATACTGGAGCCCTGTCATTTCCAGGATTAAAGTTGAACTCTACATTGTGGTCCAAATAATGTTTTACTGGTACAGTTGCCGGAGTTCTCCTGTCAATAATTGGGAAGTGCGCATATTTCGTAGGAACTGGTCTAAAGTCAATGTTGGGTTGTAATTGTACATCGGGAAATTGCCGGCTACCGATACGGTCATTTAGTTCTCCGGTTCTATCAAATTGTCCGTAATATACTCCTTCGGGTACACCATATAGTTTATTGGTTTCTGTAATATTCATTCTAAATATATAGTCTTATGACAAAATATTCCTTTATTACACACCACTCGCGTAATCAATATTCTATTTGATTGTATTCTATTTGATGGTATAAATATAATGTAATAAATATAAACACATTTGGAATACATATATATAGCTCAAAATGCCTAAATACATTATTCGTATTTTTTCTAATTTTTGTAGTTCAACGGAATGCAAAAATAAGTATGAGACTATAGATGAAGCGTTTTTAGAGTCTAATTATGGAAATATAAAAGATATTTATATTACAGATGGGGATGATTATACACACGCCATTATTATGAATGTTGCTATGCCTAGATTAAAAAACATATCAAAGGGGAACGTTATAGGATTGGCATTTGAACCGCCTCATTTTTTGGGATTACAGACCCCATTTGTACATTATGCGCAAAAATATATTGGAAAATATCTCATAGGGCAGACATATGGTCTACCTGCGCCATTTATAGAATATCAGGGATATGTGTGGCATACGCCACCATTAAAAAGTATACCAGCTAAACCAAACTGGATGTCTATAATGGTTAGCCAAAAATCCCAGGCCCCGGGGCACAAATACCGACACGAGTTAGTTTCGCGCATATTGGGAAGCAACTTGCCAATTGATATTATGGGACGCGGTTGTAAGTATTACAAACCAGACCCGCGGTTAAAGGGAGAGTTTAACGGACTAGAACCATATTTGTCTTATCAATTTCATATAGCTATAGAGAACTTTCAATTGAACCACTATTATTCCGAGAAAATAATGGATCCCTTGTTTTGTGGAACTACGCCGGTTTATTTAGGATGTCATAATATTGACAATTATTTTCCCGGAATGGTTATAAAGTTGTCAGGGGATGCCGCCAAAGATTTTGAATTGTTGGGTGAGATTTTGAAAAACCCGGATGAATATAGGAAACACATTGACTTGGATGTTGTCAAAAATACCACTAGTTTTATTAAAAATGTTCCTAAGATTTTCGGGTAGATTTTTTGGATTTTTGTTTGTTATGAGTTTTCCTTTTCTTGATCGTTTTTCTCTTTTTGACATATTTCTTTTTGATAGATTTTTGTTTATTATGAGATTTTTTTTTGAACCCTCCATTATGATGTACACTACTATGTGTTTGTATAATTATAGCGATTTGACTATCTAAACCATCTGATATAGGTTTTTCCAAAAAACTGAGCAAACCTTTAAATACGGCGTTTATGTTCATACATGTATTTGTAATTGTATTTGGTGTGTCAAATAAAGTAGATATTTCTGTCTCCATATTAAAAAATGTACTAGTAAAATACGAACATACTATTCTACCAAAAATATCTTTTTCTATTTCTGAATACTCGAGAATAATACGTATTGATTGAAACATGTTTTTCACTATATCTATAATAGCATCAAATGTTTTTACAGTATTAGTATCCATATTTAAAAACCTAGTGCAGTCAAATAGATTGGCCGAAATAAAATTATATAGACTTTCTATAAAAGATCCATAGGTAGCATCATACTGCTCTTTATTTGAAGTATATACGTCAAAAATCGTATTTTTTATAACTTCTGAATTGTTATTATTTGCGACTGCCTCTTTAGCTATGTCCATATGGGTTTCAGTTTCAGCCGTATCATCCAGGTAAATAGGGGTCTCTATGACTGGGGTTTCAGTTTCAGCCGTATCATCCATGTAAATAGGGGGTGTATCCTCTATGACTGGGAGTTCAGTTGCAGCCGTATCATCCAGGTAAATAGGGGGTGTATCCTCTATGACTGGGAGTTCAGTTGCAGCCGTATCATCCAGGTAAATAGGGGTCTCTATGACTGGGGGTTCAGTTGCAGCCGTAGCTGCGGCATTTCTTAATCTAATTTTTTGTGCTTTTTTTGTTAAAAACTCTTCAATTTCATCAAGAGCTAATCCTTTTTGTAATATAGCAATATACATTCCTTTATTTCCTATATTTCCATATGCGGAGGTAGATGTTGCACCCATATAGGTTAATGCTGAATTAATTGTTTCTCTTAATATTGTATTTTTTGATATTCTTGCAAAAATTAACGCGTACACGGTCTCTGCAATATATGGGGTTATATCTTTAATCCATCCATAAAAAACAGGTCCAACTTGTCCAATATATTCATCAAAGGTCGTTTTTTTAGATGAACCTTGAATATATATTGCTTCCATTAATGTTGTTAGTCTAGTTATTTTATCTTTATTGCTTGTACTACTTAAAAACTCTTTACATAACCTCCTAATTATTTCAATATTTGGGTGTTGTACTAGCTTCGTTCTCCCGAAATCTATAATATAACACCTAATATTATTCATCCAACTACTTTGTTCTTTTGTAGCATAACTTGATAACTGAGTTGAAAATAATAGATTACCAAAATGATGATCTCCGTGAACATACCCAGTAATCACAGTAAATCTCAATAACGATTCAATACCTACACATTTTAGATGTTGTGTACGAATATGTTGATCAACACTGATAGTACTACTATTATAAATACGATCATAAAAAGATGTCATATTTATATCGTCAGCAGATGTTGCCATAACCAGTACCCCAATTTTTAATTCAGGATTTGGTATTACTATTCGTCTTTTAGATGTATATGTAATCAATTCGGGAGTTTCTATATATTTAAATAATCGCTCATTTAAAATATCAACTCCTTCAAATCTTTGATACAACTCATCAGTTTTTCCTAAAATTAGAGAACGAAATATGTACGGAACCATAGATTCTAAACAAAAATTAGTTGTTTTATATAGTTCTGATTGTAAATCCCCTTCTGTTTCAAATGAATCTTCGGAAACTGTATAAAGTTTAAGCCTATGATCATCGGTATATGACTTATTATTATCTATAAATATAATTTCTTCGGAAGTTTCATATAAAACACAAAACTTAAACAATATTTGTCTTCGTTCCTTTTTTATATCTCCATGCGTTCCAAATCCTAACTCTATATATGGAGAATCCATACCTTCTTGTAGTGTTGCTTTGAATATTATACCAGAAGAACCCTCAGTTATATATTCAAATGTACAATTGCGTAAAAAAATAGCTAATGTACCATTACTATGTATATGAGTTAATGCATTTTGATTTGTACTATCTTTTTCTAAAAACACTCCCCCTTTTTTATTAATCATATTTATATATTGATCATATATTTGTTACAAAATTGAAATACTTTTATAATAAAAATAATATAGACAAAACTACCAAACCTTTATTATGATTCTTGCTAAAAATGCAACTGCAATCCGAAGTTCTAACTAATAATTGTCGCATATTTTCAGGATCAACGCGAATAAAAATGCCGCGTTTCTTAATTACTTGCTATACTTGCTCTTCGCAAATCAATAATACTACTATAACACATAAAGTCCCGGGGCCGAATACTTGTCCGCATATACAATATGCTATTTGCGACAAATGCTATAAAAAAAGTTTAGGAGACCATAATAAAATGGTGAAAAAACAGTTGCGAACAGAAGACGACGGTAAAATGTTTGAAATGGGTATTTGTCTAGCATTGGGTATTCCATATGACGGCAAATACAAGTATGGTATGGATATACCAAATGTATTGAAGACACGACTAGACCCAATCAAGAACCGATTTCCAGATTATGCACATAGTGCCAAGAGTGGAGCCAGGTATGATTATACATCAATCGGAGACCCCGATAAACATATTAGTGCAAAAACCACAAAAAAAGGCAATGGAAAAGTTGCACCGCAAGTAATTGGCCAAGCCCAGCCACAGAAGTTTTGTGATGTGGTTGGTATACCATATACAAATGTTTCCGAATTAAAAAAATATATTCAAGAGAACATTGCGGCCATTTTACCGGCATTATTTAGCCATACATTTGATTGTCCAATGTTGTATTACAATGTTGAAAAAAATAGTATTCGTCTATTGCAGCCCATAAATAGTGGCGATTCTCCTATAAATTGGTCTGAGTTCAAATATACTTGGACTTGTGATTGGGTCACGTGGAATAATTCGTCTTGTGTAAAAATCACAGTAGCAAGAGCGAATCGGAGTTCGCAGAACGGCGATTCGTCGCACATTTTATCGAATGAAAATGGAGAAAAAACGGTCTCTCTAATGGAGTTCCAATTCCATACAAAAAGTCGCACAAATATGGCCGTTCGTTGGTGTTTTGAAGAGTTGTTATCTGTATTTGGGTCACATTTTACTATTGAAAATCTATAGGGGTCCAAGTATTGCTAAAGTTTTATCTACATATTCTCTTGATATTTCACACCCCCTAAATCGTCTATTTGTATTCTTACAGGCTATTGCCGTAGTTCCACCGCCTAAGAAGGTGTCCAACACCAAATCATTCTCATTAGAATGTTTTTTTATCAGTTCTTCAAATAGTGGCAAGCTTTTTTGCGTGGGATGAAACCTATGTTTTCCGCCTTGTAATGGAAACATATAAATACCATTGTCATATGAGCTATGGAAAGTCGGACTGCCCCCTTTTACACCTACGAGCGCAATTTCTCGGCAATTGGTCAAGTAGTTTATTTTGCTATTCAGAGGCTGTGGATTAGTTTTAATCCATTCAATCATACGGATTTGTTTGAACTTGTGTTTTTCCAACAAGTCTTTTAGCGCACTTATTTTCCACAAATCGAAAAACATTATGATCGTCCCCCCCTTGCGCAATTTTTTGTAATATTCACCAATAAATTGGTCCAATATATCCATCGTGAAGTTGGCATCCCATTCTCCGTAGTCGGTTTTCACACAATATTTTTTGCCGTAAATAGTACCGTATTTCATATAGTTCTCCTTTCCAGTGTCGTCGGCTATTGCATTCTCGGCCCTGTAATTTTCCCATTCTACCTCGGTTTTTACGAAATCTACGTGGTTCTCCTCGTTTTGTTTTACGGCATTATAATGTGTATTCATACCGCTTTCCCTAGAAATAATATATGGCGGATCAGTCAATACTAAATCTACTGATCCATTTGCGATTGTTTTCAAATAGTCCAACCCATCTACGTTTTGTATATCTATTTTGGCGGGTATAGTACTTGTTTCAGGGGTTGTCATAGTTGGTAGTATATATGAAATACAGTCTAAATAGTTTTGTATTTCATATTCAATTTTCCTATATACAAATACATAATAGAGTGTGTATTACACAAACCATAATCCTTTGTTTTTGAATGCTTCGATTTTTGATTCTATTCCAACCATCCAATTTGCGTGCACAAAATAGACGGGGTATGTAGATTTCCTAAATTGCAACTGTAGTTCTCTATATCTGGTATCATCATTGAGCTCACTGAAATACAATAATCCATTCGGAAACTGCCATTTATTTAAAGGATGTATATTTATTGTATTACGATTGTTTATCAAAATACTCATCAAAATAATCTGGTCATTGTCTTTACTGGTCCGGTTCTCGTAAATAGATTGTATTAGTTTTATTGTCATTGGTTTAGGGAAAAGTAACATACACCCTGTACACAACATATTGATATCATCTTGCAAAGCAGCGTCATATGATTCTTTTTGTAAATCGCTATATACATCATTCAAGTTTTGCAATACCACTGTATCTACGTCTAAATACCAAACAGATTGACCCTTGTTTAGTATGTCCAGTATAACCTTATATCTGGTATAAGACAATGTATTGAACTCAGTGGTTCCAAAATCGGCTTTGTCTCTAGTAATGTTCTCTGGTTTTTCTATAACCAATTCTACTGGATGACCCTTTTCCTCTACAATTCTATAGCTTTCTTGGTCGGTGACATAGGCCCTATAGTTTTGTATATTTTGACGACGTAGTGATTCTAAATGATTTAGCGCAGAGGAATGCCACCTAAATTGAATACGGAAATAAAAAGGAGTTCTTTAGAGATATATGTATATTTGAATAATTCTATTTATATTTGTTTATAGTTGGTTTTTATTGTATTTACGTATAAAAAATTGATTCACATACGCATATAAATAGAATACATCATTCTATTACACACTTGTCTATACTCAATCAATTCAAAAATGGTGAAAATCTGCGATACCACTATTTATTCTGAAGAATCCGAGTCCCAGTATGCCGATTATTTCGCTAGTTTTGGATTCCCTCTTAGTCCTTTTCAGAAATATGCTATAGAAGGTATTGTAGAGGGGCATCACGTGTTAGTGACGGCTCATACAGGTTCTGGAAAAACATTGCCCGCTGAGTTTGCTATACAACATTTTGTCAAGGGGGGTAAACGGCTTATTTATACGAGCCCTATTAAGGCCCTTTCCAATCAAAAATATTACGAGTTTTCAAAAAAATATCCACATATTTCATTTGGCCTATTAACCGGAGATATAAAGACAAATCCGGAGGCCGATGTTCTCATTATGACTACGGAAATATTGATGAATGCACTCTTTCGTAAAGATACAGCGGCTTCCGCCGCCCCGGGTGCGTTAGCATTTACAATGGATATAGAAACCGAATTGGGATGCGTTGTTTTCGACGAAGTGCATTATATCAATGATGCAGACCGTGGTCAAGTATGGGAAAAAACCATACTGATGCTTCCTCCGCATATTCAGATGGTTATGCTTTCGGCAACCATTGATGCACCTGAACGATTTGCAGAATGGTGCGAGCGTGGTGGTTTAGGTGGAAAACAAGTATATTTAGCATCTACATCGCATCGGGTTGTTCCACTTACGCATTATGGATTTCTCACAGTAACGGAAAACGTGTTCAAGGGTATGAAAGACAAGGTATTGGAGAAAGATTTGCGAAATAATACAAACACGCTTATTACACTAAGAACGGACCGGGGTCAATATGTGGAAAGTGGATATAAGGATTTGAAACGTATTTTAGGCGTATTTGAAGACCGCGAAGTTTTCCTAAAACGCAAGGCGGTATTAAACAATTTGGCGCTCTTCTTGCGCGACCGGGAAATGTTGCCGGCAATTGCATTCGTATTTTCCCGTAAAAATGTGGAGTTATGTGCCCAAGAAATAACGGTTCCATTGCTAGAGTTTGATAGCAAGGTTGCGTATACCGTTGCGCGCGAATGTGAACAAATAGTTCGCCGATTGCCGAACTTTAGGGAATATTTAGAATTGCCTGAATATCAAACACTCGTGGCTCTTTTGGAAAAGGGTATAGGCATTCATCATTCGGGTATGATTCCTATTTTGCGCGAAATAGTGGAATTGATGATTTCCAAAAAATACATCAAACTATTGTTTGCAACAGAGTCTTTCGCTATTGGTTTAGATTGTCCGATAAAAACGGCAATTTTCACCAGTCTGAAAAAATACGACGGAAGTGGAGAACGATATTTATTACCCCACGAATATACGCAAATGGCCGGCCGTGCCGGGCGCCGTGGCATCGATATTATTGGACACGTGGTTCATTGCAATAATTTGTTTGCATTACCTGCATCGGATGAATATACCACAATGTTGTGCGGAAGTCCGCAAAAATTGGTATCCAAGTTCCGGATTTCGTATTCAATTATTTTGGGATATTTAGGAAAATCGGAAGAACATGTTTCCCTAAATACTTTCGTACAATTCGTGGAAAAAAGTATGATATTGAATGAAATCGCAAAAGAAAAATCGCAACAAAATAAAGTAATTGGAGAACTTGCTGAACAAATTGCTAAAAAAGGCAAAATGTTGGATCTATTGCAAACCCCCTCCAAGATTTGCCGGGATTATTTAGAACTAGAAACAAAAGCAAAAACGGCAGTCAACAAAAAACGGAAAGATTTAGAAAGACAAATGCAACAATTGAAATATCAATACAAGCATATAGTGGAGAACTGCAAAACTGTTAAAGAATATGATGTATTGGTTGCGAATCTGACTAAAGAAGAATATGATTTAGCAAATATATCTGGATATATATCTGTTCAAGTCAAAAATGTGGTGGATATATTAATTGAAATGGGATTTGTGGAACCCGGGGCAAGCGATAGTAATACATATGTTCCTACACTTTTAGGAAAAATGGCGGCGGATGTGGCGGAAATACACCCGATTGTATTTATTCAGTTATTACAACAAACCGATCAGTTTGCACATTTTTCGCCTAAACAATTGGTCGGATTATTTTCGTGTTTTACGGATATAAAAGTGGCACAAGATATGAAATTGGGCCTACCCAATTCGGAAGACCCACTATTGCAAAAAACAGTGGAAAAAATGGATGGTCTTTTCGCCAATTTAGCAAATAGAGAACACGAAAAATCAATGGATACAGGCATCAATTACAATAATATATTGATGTATGACTTGGTTGATCAAATTGCAGAGTGGTGTGATTGTGAAACGGAACAAGATTGTAAGTATTACATACAACAAGTATTGGGCGAAAAAGGTATTTCGGTGGGAGATTTTAGCAAATGTATTTTGAAAATATCTACAATTACAAAGGAAATAGGGGCTTTATGTGAAAAATATGGGAAAATAGAATTGCAACACAAATTGGCGAATATTGAACATATGATTCTGAAGTATATAACAACATCGCAAAGTTTGTATGTATAAATATTAGCCTAATTACTAATTAGTCAATATAATACAATAAGAATCGTGTCCTATTGCAAGTTGTGCTGTGTAAAAATCTATTACTGCTGTCCCTGTTGTATTTGATGTCCATTTACACCTTTTCTCATTTAAAACGCCCATTTTATTAGGCAAAAAAATAAGAAAAAATGTAAAATCAATAGTAGGAATTTCACCTACGATGGTCTTACTTTTTCATCTTCTTTTTGTTTATTTGAAGATGTGAAAGACGAAATGTGGAAACATAATGGTCGCTCTTGTTTTTCAATCCAAGTTTGCGTTAGTTTCATTATGTTTATTGAAGAGTTTGCATCTCTTGTTCTAAATACGATTTTTTTGTTTTCGCAACTCACGCAGTTAGAACAAATTAACAGACGAAACACTTTCTTTCCTTCCTTATCCTTGTAATATTCCAAATCCTTATTACAATCGCAACATTTTTTACTGGTATTAAACTCATTAATAGTGATTGTATCATATTTTTTATGAATTAGTTTTCTTAATCCTTTATTCATCGTAGGCATAAAATGTTTCATTTGCGTTGACCTACTCCAATTTCCATAACCAATCAAGATATTTTCTCCAAATGTTTCTTTTATTTTATCCAAAAATGTATCTATACTTTTCTTACCATAACTATATTGACGAAACTTCATTTTTCTCCATGTATCTCGTTTGTAAAACTCTATGGTTTCTTTGTTTAATTTATCTTTTTCAACCAGATACGATTTGAACTTTTCATAATCAACTGATTTACTATTTTGAAACGATAATATAGTTTCTTTTTCAATAATTCCGTTTCGTTTTCTTTCCTCTAATAAAATCCTTTGGTTTGTTTTTGCTTTACTTTCTCGTTTTCGTTGTGGTGCTGTGTATTGTAGTTTGTTTCCATTTTTATCCATCATATAAACCAAACGGCGTTTTCCTGGATCACAACCTACAATATTTCTTTCTTTCAAAGTATCTAATTGTCCCTTTGATAAATCCTCAATATTGTAGAAATCTTGTTCTTGTAAAACAGGAACTCTTGCTCCCCATTTTTTATCCTTCAAATCTTTTCTAATAAACAACAAGCAACAACTAATTCCGTCAGTTTGGATTTGGTTATGAAACTGATAATGTTTATTCTTGAATATTTTATTTTTCAAATTAAGAAAGTTGCACCATACTTCATTTTGATTGTCTTTTACATTGCTCAATAATTCTCCCTTTTTCACTTTATTACCATCTTTGTCTTTTTCTGGACAAAATAGATTTATCAAACTTGCTGTATCAATAATAATATGTTTTGGAATGATATTGCTTCGTAATGGTAAGGGTTGGAATAATTTACTTTCTTGTTTTTCTAATACAGAGTTCATATACAACATTCCTTTCAAATAATCAAATGGTTTTATTTTGACATCATAATGAATTGACTTTTTAATTTCAGTAGGTAATATGTTAGGTAAATGCGTTTCTTTCCATTCGGTAAAAATAATATCAGTTTCACTCAATTCCATTAATTGTTTTTTGAATTGAAATAAGGTTGCTTTATCTTCGGTTATTTCATTTGTGGTTTTGTTAATAAATCGTAAAAAGTGTTGGATAAAATGCTCCTGTGTATTATTGGATAAAGAAGTATGTATTTGTGTTGCTAAATAAGGAAGTAAAAAAGTCGTGTTTTTCAAATTGGTTTTTACATGGTTCAATAAAGGTTGGTATTCAGTTTTGTAGAAGTGTTCTAATGTTTCCAATAGTTCTGTATCCTTTCCTTTTTTACCTCTATTATCACGACTTCCTAATGTTTTGATACAATACAAAATAAATATGTCGTCTAATTCAGACAACGGATTATTATTTGTGTATTGGTGCAAAACAAACAACCGAATAAATTGGTATGTATGAATAACCAAGTCGTTCATTTCAAAAACCAAATGATCTATAACTGGTTGTGTTGTATCACGATTTAACAAAATTGTTTTTAGAGGTATTTTGAAAGTTTTATAGGCAGATTTATCATTATTCCTAAACTCTTTGAACTTTTCCTTAAGTTTTTTCTTAACTTTCATTTTATATAATATACAAATATTATTTTTTATATAATTTTTACGCAATAAATTATATAATTTGCTAAATAATTTCATTTTCAAGATTTTCTTGTTGTTTCTTTAATTTTTCTTTTTTATTTAAATATGCTGTTCTTGCGTATTCTTTTTTTTTATCAGGTGAAACTTCATAATGATAATTTGTTTTTTCTCTATATTCTTTAACTTTTTTGATTACTTCTTCTTTATGGTTTTCATAATAATTTTTGCTTCTTTTTGGTGCTGTGTATTTTTTTAGTTTTTCTTTTAACTCATTATTTTCCTCTTCTAATTGTTTATTTTTGAGGAGTATTTCATCAATATTCATTTTATTATGATATTACAATTTATTTTTATATTTTTTATTATAACATATTATTTCATAATGTCATTAAACATCCTGACACAATCATTAAAAATTTCAATTAATTCATATTTATATTCATCTTGTATTTCTTTTATATATTCTAATTGATATTTATTTAATATTCTACAATTTCTAATATCGTCTTTAATTATTTCGTAAAAATTAATATTTAATATTTTTGATGGATGTTTATGAAGTTTATAATATGATGGTATTATAATATCACTATTAGATAATCCGTGTTCAATTGGTCCATCATAACTAATAGTTTCTCCAAAAACTATTTCTGGTAAATCAAATTCTTTTGATAATCTTTTACATACTTTCGTTGTAATTATATAATTTTCATCGTTAGATGAAGTAGAAGATAAATAACCTTCATCATTATTGGATTGGATTGGATTGGATTGGATTGGATTGGATTGGATTGGATTGGATTGGATTGGATTGGATTGGATTGGATTGGATTGGATTGGATTGGATTGGATTGGATTGGATTGGATTTGTATTTATATCCATTAATTTATTATTATTTATATTTGTATTTATATCCATTAATTTATTATTATTTATATTTATATTTATTAAATTATAAATAATATATATGCCTCACCAAAAGAGTAGCGATTATAAAGAAACTGCGGTGCAATATTATTTAGTGGAGGATAAATCACAAGAAGAAATTTGTAAAATATTCAAATGTTCCAGACGAAGTTTGATGCGTTGG
>Ga0136644_10001185_pt1 | contig 20755 bp, 19 predicted proteins | sample C_130820_EF_Meta_FD_94780 | JGI IMG/M metagenome (GOLD analysis project Ga0136644, IMG submission 94780) | Freshwater microbial communities from Lake Croche, Canada to study carbon cycling - C_130820_EF_MetaG (v2) (version 2) | ecosystem: Environmental > Aquatic > Freshwater > Lake | place... | reverse complement strand
GTCCCACGCTGCCGACCTGCCGCCGCCGCGCGGCGTTCGCCGTCGCCGGAGGGCTGCTGGCGGCGATCGCGGTCGCCGTCGCGTGGCGAAGCCTGCCGGAGATCGTCGGAGCGCGTGGCAGCGTCACTCCTGGCAGCATCGACGCGGTGGCCGATCGCTGGCTCGAATTGCGGCGTGCGCCGCAGCCCGCCGAGGTGAGCGTGAGCGAGCCGACGCCGGGCGGGGCGACCGTGAGCGAGCCCCCGGCGGTCGCCGACAGCACAGCCGACCCCGGGCAGGATGCGGACGACCCCGGGAGCGACGCCGCGCCACCACCGGGCTGGCTCGTGGCCGCCCTGGCCGACGAGGCGGCGACACCGACGACCCCGGACGCGAGCTGAAGCCACGACACGCCCATGCCCCGGCCACCGAGCGCAGCCCGGGCGGCCACCGAGCCGAATGCGGCCGTCCCACGACGGCGTTCCACAGGCGCAACCTTTCCACAGGCACACGACGAGGAGTGACGGATGCGGATGGCACATGTCGCTGCGGTCCCCACGACGAGGATTCCCACCATGCGATCCGCCGCGACGCGGGTCGCAGCGGGAGCCGCCGCGCGGGCTATCGCGGAGTTCGCGCTCGCGTGCGCGGCATGGTGCCCGCCCGCTCGCGTCGTCTGGTGCATGGCGGGGGCCGCGGTCTGCAGCGCTGCGGGGAGCGGCTGGCACGCCGCGGCGCGGGGGGCGGACCCCGCTGCGCCATCCCCCGAGGATCGTGTCGCCCGGGAGCAGCGGGTGCTCGCCTTCGTCGCGGAGCACCAGCCGGAGCTGGCCGACGTGCTCGCCCACCTCGGGAAGAGGAAGCCCGCCGAATATGAGGCGGCGATCGCGGACCTCCACCGCAGCGTGCAGGCGCTCTCCACTTCGCGGTCGAAGGACGAGCGGTTGCACGGGATCGAACTGCGGGCGTGGCAGGCCCGGACGCGGATCGATCTGCTCGTGGCCCGCTGGCTGGCCGGCGGCAAGAAGGACAGGGCGCGGCTCGAGCCCGCACTCCGCGAGGCGGTCACCGCGGAACTCGACGTTCGGGCCGAGCACCTCGCCTACCGCAAGGAGCGTTCGGCCGCCTGGTACGACCGGCAGATCGTGCGACTCCGCGACAGGCGCGACGAACTCGTCGCGGCCCGCCTGAGCGCGGTCCTCTCCCCGGACGAGAAGAAGCCGAAGCCCTCGGCCGCGACACCGGACACGCCAGCCCCGTGAACGCCGGCCCCGTGAACGCCGACGCCGCTCACGCCGGCAGCTCGACCGTGCGGCCGGTGCGGAAGGCCTCGTCGGCGGCGAGCACGATCCTGAGGCTGTTGACCGCGTCCTCCATGTGCCGCTCGAGGCTGACGTCACCGCGGATCGCGTCGCGGAACAGCTCCTGCTCGAGACGACAGAGGCCGTCGTGGTCGGGCTCGGCGGAGCAGTCGATGAACTCGTCGGCGCGGGCGAAATTGCCGTCGGGGCCGAGCTCGGCGTGATGCAGCCGCAGGAGGCCCGCCTTCGAGTGTCCCTGAACGTCGTCGCTCTTCACGTCCCCCTCGCGGACGCCGGCGATGCTCACGCAGCCCTTCGGCCCCACGACGTCCTTCACGAAAAAGGCGACGTCGCTCATCATCGGCCCCCAGCCGGCCTCGTACCAGCCGACCGAGCCGTCGGCGAACGTCACCTGCAACTGGCCGTAGTTGTACATGCCCGGCGGCAGGTCGTCGGTGAGCCGGGCGCCGATGGCGCTCACGCGCACCGGCCGTGCGCCGGTCATCAGGCACATCACGTCGACGTAGTGCACGCCGCAGTCGACGATCGGCGACATCGACTGCAGGAGCGCCCGGTGCGTCCGCCACTGGCTGCCGCAGGATTGCTGGTTGAGGTTCATCCGCATCACCAGCGGCCGGCCGAGCGTGCGGGCCGTCTCGATGAACCGCGCCCAGGTCGGGTGGACCCGCAGGATGTAGCCGATCACGAGCTTCCGCCGCGCCGACCGGGCCGCGCGGACGACCTCCTCGGCCTCGGCCACCGTCACCGCCAGCGGCTTCTCGAGGAACACATGGCAGCCCGCCGCGAACGCCCGCCGCGCGTAGTCGGCATGGGTGTCGGGGTAGGTGTTGATCGACACGGCGTCGGGCCGCGTGGCGGCGAGCGCAGTCGCGAAGTCGGCGAACTGCGGCACGTCGATCCCGAGCGTGTCGAGCAGATTCCGCCGCGACGCCTCGCCCCGCGACACCACACCCACGATCTCGAAGTCGTCGAGGTCGCGGTAGGCACGGGCGTGCGACGTGCCCATGTGGCCGCAGCCGACGACGAGGATCCTGATCGGGGCGGGCATGGCTGGCTCCCGGGGAACGGGGTCACACGCTCGAACGCTCGCCGGCGTCGCGGACGACGGCCGTGATGACGGCGCGGAGCTTCGGCTCGGCCGACCGGGCGACCCCGAGGATCTTCTCCACCGACGCCACTTCCAGCGCGTCGGGCAGGCACATATCGGTGATCACCGAGAGGCCGAGCACCCGCAGGCCGGCATGCACCGCCACGATCACCTCGGGCACCGTCGACATGCCCACCACGTCGGCGCCGATGCCACGCAGGAAGCGGTACTCCGCCCGCGTCTCCAGGTTCGGCCCCGTCACCGCCACGTAGACGCCACGGTGGGCGGCGAAGTCCTCCCGACGGGCCACCTCGAGCGCGCGGTCGATCAGCTCCGGCGTGTACGGGGCCGACATGTCGGGAAATCGCGGGCCGAGCCGGTCGTCGTTGATGCCCACGAGCGGGTTGTCGTTCATCAGGTTGATGTGGTCGTCGATCACCATGATGTCGCCGGTGCGGAAGAACGGATTGAGCCCGCCGCAGGCGTTGGTGACCACGAGCAGGCCGGCGCCGAGCCGGGCGAGCACCCGCACCGGAAACGTGATCTGGGCGAGCGGGTAGCCCTCGTAGGCGTGCATCCGCCCCTCCATCACCACCACCGGCACGCCCTCGAGCATGCCGCAGACGAGCTGGCCGGCGTGGCTCGTGGCCGTGGAACGGGCGAAGTGGGGGATCGATTCGTAAGGGATCGTGACGGGGTTCTCGATCGCCGCGGCGGCCGCGCCGAGGCCGCTGCCGAGGATCAGCCCCACCCGGGGCACGTGCGGCCACCGTTCGTGGATCGTGCCGCAGGCCTCGGTGATCTTGTCGTACTGGTCGAGCATCGTGCTTTCGCCGCGGGGAGGAGTGGGCCGCCGGCACCGCGGGGCGGCGGCGGAACGGTCAGTCGGCCTCGGCGTGTCCGAGCAGCTCGCGAAACTCGGGGTGCTCCCGCAGCGACTCGAGGTCGGGATCCGATTCCATGTGCGCGAGGTCGTCGTAGCCGAGCAGGATCGCCCGCGAGAGCGCGTCGATCGCCTCGGCCGGACGCCCGGCCCGGGCCAGCGAGCAGCCGAGATTGTAGCGGGCGAGGAAGTCGCCCGGCAGGATCTCGACGAGCCGGCGGTCGAGCTCCACCGCCCGGCTCACGAGCCCCTTCCGCGAGGCGAGTTCCGCCAGGACCCGGAGCACCTCGACGGACTCGCCGTTACGGGCGAGCAGCCGCTCGAAGAAGTCGATGTCGAAGTCGAGTTGGCCGAGCGTGCCGAACCACTTGCCCCCGTCGGCCGCCGCCGCGGCATCCGCACCGGCCCCCGCGGGCCCGCGCGGCGCCCCTCCGGCATCACCGGAGGAATCATCGGCAGGGGTGTCGCGGCCTGTCATGGGATCGCTCGCCGTCGTTGGTCGCCGGGGAATATGCCGTCCGTCAGATGCAGATGAAGTCGCGGGAAGGATGGATCGGCCGGCGGCACGACCTGCCACCGTCGCCGGGCCACTGCTTCACCCGGTGTTCGCCGCACGCCGCTCGAGCCCCTTGCGGCTCACTTCTTCTTGCCGGGGCCCTTGCCGGGGGGCGGAGGCTCCTGCGCCGCGTCGTCGGGATGATCCCAGTCGGGATCGTTCTCCTCCTCCTCGAAATCGTCGTCGAACTCGTCGTCGAAGTCGTCGAAGTTCGACTCGTCGTCGGCGGCCGGCTGGGCCACCGTGAGATCCTCCTCGTCCTCGACGAGATCCTCGTCCTCGTCGGGATCGTCGACGCACTCGATCGCCGGCAGGCCGCCGGGCGCCGCGACCGGCGTGCCGACGCCTGCGTCGCGTGCCGCCGGCGTCTCGACCGGGGAACCGCAGCGCGGCGGGAACACGACGGGACAGGGGAGGATCTCGGGGATGGACGGCGTCGCGAGCATGGGTGCCGATCGTGAGCGGGGGACGGGGACGGGGCGGGCGGCCCACCGGGGAACCGCCGAATCATCCAGAAGAAACCGTTTTCATGCGGCCGAGTCAAGTCAACGACCGCGGGAAAACGGCCGGCGACACCGCCGGCCGACGCGGCGGCCGGGTTTTGGCCCCGTCCGCGGCCGGTCAGGTGTGATAATCGGCGTTCAGGCGGACGTACTCGGCCGTGAGGTCGCTCGAGTAGAACCGGATCGCCCCCGGCCCGGAGCCCACGTCGAGTTCGATGAGCGTTTCCCGCGCCGCCCGGATCGAGGCGGACACCACGTCGCCGTCGAAGTCCACCGGGGCGCCGTCGCGGAAGAGCAGCAGGCCGTTGAGCCGGAGCACCACCTCCCGCGGATCGAAGGGCACCCCCGCGTAGCCGGCCGCCGACACGATCCGTCCCCAGTTCGGGTCGGCCCCGCAGATCGCCGTCTTCACCAGCGGGCTGTTGGCGACCGAGCGGGCGATCTCCCGGGCCGCGTCGCGGCTCGCCGCCCCGCGCACCTCGATCCGCAGCACGTGCGTCGCCCCTTCGCCGTCGTCGGCGATCTCGCGGGCGAGCGCCTCGCACGCGGACAACAGCGCCGCGGAGAAGGCGGCGAGCCCGGCGCCCGAGAGGGGCGCGCCGCCGGCCGCACCGTTGGCGAGGAGCAGCACCGTGTCGTTGGTGCTCGTGTGGCCGTCCACGCTGACGCAGTTGAACGTCTCCTCGGCCGCCTCGCGCAACAGCCGCTGGGCGTCGGCGGGCCGCACCGGCGCGTCGGTGAGCACGATGCCGAGCATCGTCGCCATCCGCGGGCCGATCATCGCGGCCCCCTTGGCCATGCCGAAGAGCGTGTAGTCGCGGCCCGCCGCCGCAAACGAGGAGCCGGAGAGCTTCGGCCGCGTGTCGGTGGTCATCATGCCGCGGGCCGCGGTGACGGCGGAGGCGGAGTCGGTGCCGAGCCTGCCGGCCACGGTGGCGATGCCGGCGCGGATCTTCTCGAGCGGCAGAAACTCGCCGATGATCCCCGTGGAGAGCACGAGCACCGCCCCCTCGTCGACGCCGACGGCCGCCCCCGCCGCGGCCGCCATCGCACGGGCATCGTCGAGGCCGCGCCGGCCGGTGCAGGCGTTGGCGTTGCCGGAATTGACGGCGATCACGCGAAAGCCCTCCCCCGGCGTGCGGCCACGGTCGAGTTCGACCGGCGCCGCGAAGACGAGGTTCGTCGTGTAGACGCCGGCCGCGGTGGCGGGCAGGTCGGAGACGACCAGCGCGATGTCCTCGCGGGACGGGTTCCGCTTGAGCCCGGCGTGCGCGCCGGCGGCGCGGAAGCCGCGGGGCAGGGGGGGGATCGGCAGGCGAACGGGTGTTTCGGCGATGGCCATGGCGTCAGAGCAGCCCCGCCGTTTCCGGCAGGCCGTAGAGGCAGTTGAAGTTTTGCACGGCGGCCCCGGAGGCCCCCTTCACGAGATTGTCCTCGCAGCTGATCAGGAGCACACGGCCTTGGACGACGCGGGCCGTGATGTCGATGAAGTTCGTGTCCACCGTGTCCTTGGTGGCCGGCAGATGGTCGACGATCCGCACGAACTTCTCGCCCGCGTAGGCGTCGCGGAGGATCCGCATCACCTCCGCCTCCGTCACCGGCGCCTTCGGCTTGACGTAGATCGTGGAGAGGATGCCCCGGTCCATCGGCGCCAACTGCGGCGTGAAGATCACCTGCGGCCGCACCCCCGCGTGCCGGGCCACCACCTGCTCGATCTCCGGCGTGTGGCGATGGCGGCCCACGTTGTAGGCCGACATGCTCTCGTTGCACTCGGGGAAGTGGGTCGTCAGCTTGGGCGACCGCCCCGCGCCGCTCACGCCGCTCTTGGAATCGACGATGATGTCGTCGGCCGCGAAGAGGCCGCTCTTGAGGAGCGGCGCCAGCGGCACGATCGCGCTGGTGGCGTAGCAGCCGGGGTTGGCCACGAGCGACTGGCCCCGGATCTGCTCGCGGAAGAGCTCCGGGAGCCCGTAGACGGTGCTGCCGAGCCGGCCCGGGTCGGGGTGTTCGTGGACGTACCACTCGCGGTAGCTGGCGGCGTCGTCGAGCCGGTAGTCGGCGCTGAAATCGACCACCTTCGCGCCGGCCGCGAGCACCTTGGCGACGATCTCGGCGCTGGCGGCGTGCGGCAGGCAGGAAAAGACGCACTCGGCCCGGCGGGCGATCTCCTCGGGCGGCAGGTCCTCGAGCACCAGGTCGATCCGCCCCACGAGGCTCGGGTGGACGCTCGCCACCGGCGTCGCCCCCTCCTGCCGGCTCGTGGCCGCCGTGATCCGCGCCTGCGGGTGCCGCAGGAGGATCTTCATGAGCTCGAGCGCCGTATAGCCGGTGGCGCCGAGGACAGCGACGTTGATCATGGGCGTGGCGACGGGATGGGAGGAGCGTGGCAACGGGCCCGGACGATGGGCGGCGGGGCAGTTATAGCGGCAGCCGCCGGATTGCTCCACACGGTCGGCGGCGGGGGAACGGCCCCGCGGGACGTCAGCCCATCAGCCGCCGCTCCACGAGGCGGACGAGCCAGGCGGCGACGACCGCCTTCGTGCCCCGCCTGACGCCGACGATCTCGTGGGCGGCGTCGTAGACACTCACCGCCGTGACGGCGGACTCGAGGGCCCCGAGATCGTTGACCACGATCAAGTCGCAGTGCTTGGCCGTGACCTTGGCGCAGGCCCGCCGCGCGTCGGCCCCGGGCTCGAGGGCGAACGCCACGCACCAGGTCGGCCGCCGTCCCTTGGCCGGCCGGGCCGAACGCGCCCGCGCGGCGAGCGTGGCGATCACGTCCACGGTGGGCACGAGCGCGAGCGTGAGCCCGTCACCCGACCGCGGAATCTTCCCGGTGGCCCGTCGCACCGGCTCGAAATCGCAGGGAGCCGCCGCCGCGATCACCCCGTCGGCCGCGGGCAGCTCCGCCAGCGCCGCCTCGAGCATCTCGCCGGTCGTGGTGACCGGGATGACGCGGGCGCCGGGCGGGTAGCGGACGGCCACCGGGCCGCTGACGATCGTCACCCGGTGCCCTCGGGCGAGCAGCGCCTGCGCGAGCGCCCGGGCCATCCGGCCGCTCGAGGCGTTGGTGATGAACCGCACGGCGTCGATGTAGGCGCGGGTCGGACCGGCGGTGAGCAGGATTCTCGCCATGGCGGACGGGCGCATGGCCCGGTTCGGTGGGTGCCCGGTTCGGTGGGTGCCCGGCTCAGATGGTGCGCGGGCCGAAGTGGTCGGCGAGCATCCCCTCGATCACCGCCAGGATCGCCTCGGGCTCGGCCATCCGCCCCGCCCCCTGCTGCCGGCAGGAGAGCCAGCCGCTGCCGGGAGGGATGATCGTCACACCGTCGTCCTCGAGCCGGCGGACGTTCCGCTGCACCGCGGGCTTGGCCCACATCGCCGTGTTCATCGCCGGGGCCATCGCCACCGGGCACTCCGCCGACAACAGCAGCGTCGCGAGCAGGTCGTCGGCCACGCCGGCCGCCGCCTTGGCCAGCAGGTCGGCCGACGCCGGGGCGACGATGACGAGGTCGGCCCGCGCCGCCAGTTCGATGTGGCCGCCGAGCGGATGTGCCGACGGATCGAAGCTCCGCGTGGCCACCGGCCGGCCGGTGAGGGCCGCGAACGTCGCCACCCCGACGAACCGCCGGGCGTTCCGCGTGAGCACGGCCGTGACGCCGGCCCCGCGCTGCACGAGCAGGCTCGTCAGCATCGCGGCCTTGTACGCCGCGACTCCGCCCGCCACGCCGACGATGATTTCGCGCTTGTCCAGCATGGCGTGAGGGGTGTGCGTGTCGTGCGCCCGGCCCGGCCGGGCCGCGAAACTACAGGCTCGTCGGATCGATGTCGAAGTCGAGCGGGCCGCCCGCCTCGGGCGACTCGCCGCTGATCCGCAGGTTGAGCGAGGTGTCGAGGTAGATCTTGTCCTGCTTGATCTCCTCGATGACGATCTGCATCTTGTCGTCGGTGTCGCAGTCCACGAGCGGACGGCCCCCGGCGTTGAGCGCCACGAGCCGCTTCTGGATCAGCGTGGAGAGCTTGAACCGCCCTCCGACCTTGTTGACGATCTCTTCCTCGCGCAGGTCATCGATCATGTGCGGACTTCTCCGGGGGTGTGCGGAACGGGGGACGACCCGCCGGGTGCAGGCCGCGGATCGGGGATGCTGTCGGGATGGTGCTCACGGCGTTCCGGCAGGCCGGCGTCGCGAAGGATTCGTTCGATGCTCGACACCGCCGTGCCGACGTCGTCGTCGTTGACGATGCGGTGGCGGTAGTGGTGGGACTCGTGCAGTTCCCGGCGGGCCACCTCCAGCCTGCGGGCCATGGCCTCCGGCGATTCCGTGCCGCGGGCCCGCAGACGCTCCAGCAACTGGTCGGGATGGCTCGGCTCGATGAAGATCGTGATCGCGTCGGGATACCGGTCGAGAATCGACAGTGTACCCTCGACGTCGATCTCGAGCACCACCCATTCCCCACCGGCCATCCGCGGGGCCACCTCGGCGACGAGCGTGCCGTACCAGTGCTGGCGGCCGTAGACCTGGCAGCATTCGAGAAACTCCCCCGCGGCGCGCCGGCGGTCGAACTCCGCGGCGGGGAGAAAGTGGTAGTCGACCCCGTCCCGCTCCCCCTTCCGGGGCGGACGCGTGGTGGCCGAGACACTGGGGATGAGCTCCGGCAGGTCGGCCAGCAGCCGCCGCAGGATCGTCGTTTTGCCCACGCCCGAGGGGCCGGAAATGACGACGAGTTTTCCCGGCGGGCGTTCCATCCAGATGTTCTAACGCGGCGGGCCGGGCTTTGAAAAGCCGCCGTTCACTCGATGTTTTGCACCTGCTCGCGGAGCCGCTCGATCCGGGTTTTCAGCTCCACCACCGTGTGGGCGATCGCCACGTCCACCGATTTGGAGGCGATCGTGTTGGCCTCACGGGCCAGTTCCTGGGCGAGGAAGTCGAGTGACCGGCCCGGCGACTCCTCCCCGAGGAGCCGCTCGAACTGCGCGACGTGGCTCTCCAGCCGGACGAGTTCCTCCGCGATGTCGGACCGGTCGGCGATCAGGGCCACCTCGCGGGCGACGTCGGCCTCGGAGAGGCTCGCGGCGGTCGATTCGAGCAGCCGCCGCACCCGCTCCTCGAGCCGGGCGCGGTGCTCGAGCAGCACGGCCGGCACCCGTTGCCGGATGGCGGCCACGAGCCCGAGCACGCCCCGGCAGCCCTCCCGCATGTCCCGTTCGAGCGCCTCCCCCTCCGCCCGCCGCATCCGCTCGAGGCCGTCGAGGGCCGCGTCGAGCGCCCGGCCGACGAGCGGCCATGTGGCCGCCACGGCATCGCTCGACGGCGACGTCTCCAGGAGGATGCCGGGGAGGCCGAGAATGCCGTCGATCGTGCTGGGAACGGGGATGCGGTGGGTCGTGCAGAAGTCCTCGAGGTCGTCGAGGTAGGCGGCGAGCTGGTCGCGGTCGAACCGCCGCGCCGCCGGCACGGCCGGGCCGGACAGGTCGAGCGTCATCTGCACCGCGCCGCGGCGAACGCGGCCCCGGATCACCGACTCGATCCTTGGCTCGAGCGAGCTGAAGGCGTCGCGGGACTTGAGCGCGAGCTTGAAGAACCGGTTGTTGACCACCCGCAATTCGATGCGGCAGGTGGTCGCACCGTCGGAGGCGATGCCCTCTCCCGCCCCCGTCATGCTGATCGCCATGGGTCGTTCGCCGGATGCTGCTCGCCGTTCGCGATCGAGGGCGGGGGATGACGTGAAGCTACTGCGCCGCCGGGGCCGCCGGGGCCGCCGGCGGTTGGGGCGTCGTCGCGGCGGCCGGGGCCTTCTCGGCGGCGGGCGGCGTGGCGGGCGGCGTGGCCGCCGGCGCCGCGGGCGTGGATGCCCCGGGCGTTGCGTCGGTCGACGTCGCCGGCACGGCTGCGGGCGCGGCTGCGGCAGGCTCGCCGCCCGGCTGCGTCGCCGACCCGGCCGGCACGTTTTGAGGCGCACCGTTCTGAGGCGGAACCGTCGGGGCTGTCGGCGTCATCGGCGTGGAGGCGGCTGGAATCGCGCCGCCAAGGTCGCTCGAGAGCAGTGACTGCTGCCGGCTCAGGAGGTTCGTGGCGAGGATGCACAGCACGATCCAGAACGCCGCCACTCCCACCGTGATCCGGGTGAAGAGGTCGCCCGCCTTCGTGCCGAAGGCGCTCTGACCGCCCATGCCCCCCAGGGCGCCCGCCAGTCCGCCGCCGCGGCCCCGCTGCACGAGCACGAGCAGGATCAGGAACAGCGCCGTGAGGATGAGCATCAATCCGAGGAACAACCTGACGTAGAACATGAACCTGCGGGCTCCGGTATGGGCGTGAGGGTCGGCCGGGGGTCGCAACGGCGCGGCATCGACCGGCGGATCGGCCGCGTCGGCCGGCCTCCACCGCGTCAGGTGTAAGGGTATCCACTGCCGGGCCGGCGGCCTACCCCAACGCGCCGCCGAGCGGCGTCAGCGACGTTCCCGGCCGCGGCGGGGGCGAGCCCCGGAAGGTCGTCACCGCCCCGTCGCGGCGTTCGTCAGGCGAACGCCCGCGCGATCCCGAGGAAATCGTCGGCCTTGAGACTCGCCCCGCCCACGAGCGCCCCGTCGATGTCGGGCTGCACGGCCAGATCGGCGGCATTGTCGGGCTTCACGCTGCCGCCGTACTGGATGCGGATCGTGGCGGCGACGGCCGGGGAGGACAGCCCCGCGAGCAGGCCGCGGATGAGGGCATGCACCTCCTGGGCCTGAGCCGGCGTGGCCACCTTTCCGGTGCCGATCGCCCAGACCGGCTCGTAGGCGATCACGACCCGCCCCAGATCGCCCGCCGAGAGCCCGGCGAGCGAGCCCTGCACCTGCGTGGTGACCACCTGGCTCGTGCGGCCGGCCTCCCGCTCCTCGAGCGTCTCGCCCACGCAGACGATCGGCGTCAGGCCGGCGGCGAGGGCCGCCTTCGTCTTGGCGTTGACGGTCGCGTCGGTCTCGCCGAAGAGCGTGCGCCGCTCGGAGTGGCCGAGGATCACGTAGCGGCAGCCGAGGTCGAGGAGCATCGGCGGCGCCACCTCGCCCGTGAACGCGCCCGAGGCCTTGTCGTGCATGTTCTGGCCGCCGACGGCGACGCCGCTGGCGCCCACCTCCGCGCCGACGACGCCGAGGTAGGGCGCGGGAGGGCAGAGCACGAGTTCCACGCCCGCGGCCTCGGCCTGCCGACCCGCCACCGCTCGGGCGAGGTCGGCCGCCTGGGCGCGGTCGAGGTTCATCTTCCAATTGCCGGCGACGATCTTCCTGCGGGACATGCGGGGGCTCCGTGGGGTTGGGGACGGCGGCGGGATGATACCAGCGCCGGCACGAGCCCGCGGAGAGGACGCGGACCCCGCCGCAGGGCCGCAGCGCTTGGCACGCACGGCCTCGATCGCATGGATGCGCTCCCGGAAGCGGAGCGCGCGGGAAAACCGGAGGTTTTTATCCGGAAAAAACGTCCGGAGGACCGTTTCCACCGGCTGTCAGCGGGGTCCGCCGCTCAGCCGACCGCGGCCGCGACGGCGTAGGAGCCGAGGACGACCACCCGCTTGCACCGCTTCTCGAGGGCGGCGATCGCCCGCTTCACCCGCATGTCGTCGCGGTGTCCCTCGAGCTCCACGAAGAAGATGTAGCCCCGCTCCTCGCCGGGCAGCGGAAACGACTCGATCCAGGTGAGGTTGAGCTTCTGCTTCTTCGGGATCGCCAGGGCGTCGGCCAGCCCCCCGGGCCGGTGCTCGATCTCGAACATCAGCGACGTCTTGTCGCGGCCGGTGCGGCTCGCGTCGGCGTGGCCGATCACGGCGAAGCGGGTGGTGTTGCCCGGCACGTCTTCGATGTCCTCGGCGAGCACGTCGAGGCCGTGGTGCACGCCGGCCTGGCGGCTGGCGATCGCGGCGGCGGTGCGGGTCTTCGCGGCCATCTCGGCGGCGGCGCTCGTGCTCGTCACCTCCACCAGCCGGGCGTCGGGGAGATGACGGGCCAGCCAGTTGCGGCACTGCGAAAGCGCCTGCGGCCGGCTGTAGACCTCCTTCACGGCCGCCCGGTCGCAGGCGGCCAGGAGCGTGTGGTGGATCCGGAGCGGCACCTCGGCGCAGATCTTCACGGGCAGCCGCGAGAAGTTGTCGAGCGTGTCGGCGATGCGGCCGTCGGTGGAGTTTTCCAGCGGCACCACGCCGTAGTGGGAGTGGCCGGCATGCACCTCCTCGAACGCGGCGGAGATGCTGGCCACCGGAACGAACTCGACCGAGCTGCCGAAGCGGTGGAGCGCCGCGAGGTGGCTGTAGGTCCAGGCCGGCCCGAGATGGGCGACCCGCAGATGCTGCTCGATCGCCCGGGATCCGGAGATCAGCTCCCGCCAGATGGCCTTGATGCTCTCGCGCGAGAGCGGCCCCGCTCCGGCCGAAGCCACCCGCTCGAGCACGATCTCCTCGCGCGAGGGATCGTACGTGAGCTGCCCGCTCGACTGCTTGAGGTGGCCGATCTGCCGGGCGATCTCCGCCCGCTCGTTCATCATCGCGACGAGCCCGCGGTCGATGCGGTCGATCTCCGCCCGCAACGCCGCCAGACCCGCGGACCGGTCATCATCGGCCGGCGTCTTGCGCTGGGGACCGGGGGGTGGCATCGGAAAAACCCGGAGAGATGGAAACGAAACGGCAGGGTTCGGCCGAGGGCTTCCGTGAGACGGCCAAAATGGCAGTTGGAAGGCCCCGTCCGCGGCGCGACGCCCGCGAAGCATCCAACTGTACCCTCTCCCGGGGCGGCGTAAATACGGCCTGATTCGCGGCATTCGGGGCGTCGGCTCCGGTGCCCGGTGGCCCCTGCCCACCGCCGCGCCGGGCTGGCACGGGCTTTGCATCTTCCACCCCCGACGACCAAGCCGGACATTTCCGACGCGACATCCGGCCCGCCGGGCGTTGGAGCGGCCCGACCAGGAATCCCCTTTCCCGTTTCCCGTCTCTCCCGACGGACATTCCCACAGCACGAGGAATCGACAACCCATGGCCACGAAGCAGGGCGAAAAGATCATCGGCATCGATCTCGGGACCACCAACTCGGTGGTCGCGGTGATGGAGGGCAAGGAGCCCAAGGTGATCGCGAACAAGGAGGGCAATCGCCTCACGCCGAGCGTGGTCGCCTTCAACGACAAGGGCGAGACGCTCGTCGGCGACATCGCCCGTCGGCAGGCGGTGACCAACCCGAAGCGCACGATGTACTCCATCAAGCGGTTCATGGGCCGCCGCCACAACGAGGTGGCCGGCGAGGAGAAGATGGTGCCCTACGAGGTCGTCGGCGGCCCGACCGACTACGTCAAGGTGAAGGCCGGCGACCAGACGCTCACCCCGCCGGAGGTGTCGGCCAAGGTGCTCCGCTCGCTGAAGGAGGCGGCCGAGGCCTACCTGGGCCACAAGGTGAACAAGGCGGTGATCACCGTTCCCGCCTACTTCAACGACGCGCAGCGGCAGGCCACGAAGGACGCCGGCCAGATCGCCGGCCTCGAGGTGATGCGGATCATCAACGAGCCGACCGCCGCGGCCCTGGCCTACGGGCTCGACAAGAAGGCCCAGGAGAAGATCGTGGTGTTCGACCTCGGTGGCGGCACGTTCGACGTGTCGGTGCTCGAGGTGGCCGACGGCGTGTTCCGCGTGATCAGCACCAACGGCGACACGCACCTCGGCGGCGACGACTTCGACCAGACGCTCATCAACTACGTGGCCGACCAGTTCAAGAAGGAGCAGGGGATCGACCTGCGGAAGGACACGATGGCCCTGCAGCGGCTGCAGGAAGCCTGCGAGAAGGCCAAGAAGGAGCTGTCGAGCGCCCAGAGCACCGACATCAACCTCCCCTTCATCACCGCCGACGCCACGGGCCCGAAGCACCTGCAGGTGACGATCACGCGGGCGCAGTTCGAGCAGATGTGCGACCACCTCGTGGAGAAGTGCCGCGGTCCGGTGGTGCAGGCCCTCAAGGACGCCAAGCTCGATCCGAAGGACATCGACGAGGTGGTGCTCGTCGGCGGCTCGACCCGCATCCCGAAGGTGCAGGAACTCGTCAAGAAGCTTTTCGGCAAGGAATCGCACAAGGGTGTGAACCCCGACGAGGTCGTGGCCCTCGGCGCCGCGATCCAGGGGGGCGTGCTCGGCGGCGACGTGCAGGACGTGCTCCTGCTCGACGTCACGCCGCTCAGCCTGGGCATCGAGACGGAGGGGGGCATCTTCACGAAGCTCGTCGAGCGGAACACGACGGTGCCCACCGAGCGGAAGCAGGTCTTCAGCACCGCCTCCGACAACCAGACGGCCGTGACGGTGAGCGTCTATCAGGGGGAGCGGCCGATGGCCCGCGACAACCGGCTGCTCGGGCAGTTCAACCTCGACGGCATCCCGCCGTCCCCGCGCGGCACGCCGCAGATCGAGGTGAAGTTCGACATCGACGCCAACGGCATCCTCAACGTGACCGCCAAGGACCTCGGCTCCAACAAGGAGCAGCACGTCAAGATCGAGCAGTCGAGCGGGCTCAACGAGGCGGAAATCGAGCGGATGCGGAAGGACGCCGAACTGCACGCCGACGAGGACAAGCGCAAGCAGCGGCTGGCGGAGGCCCGCAACCGCGCCGAGGCCCTCTGCTTCCAGACCGAGAAGCTCGTCAAGGAGCACTCCGAGAAGCTCTCGGCGTCGGACAAGGCGCCGCTCGAGGCGGCGATCGCCAAGGCCCGCGAGACGGCGAAGGGGGAGGACGTCGACGCGATCACGTCGGCCCACGACGCGCTCGAGCAGGCGGCCCACGCCCTCTCGAAGGTGCTTTACGCCTCCACGGGCGGCCGGGGGGGCGAGGAGCCGGGCCCGGGTGCCGGGGCGGGCGCCACCGGGGGCCGCGGGGCGGCCGACGATGCGATCGACGCGGAGTTCGAGGTGAAGAAGGACATGTGACGCGGGGTTTCGCGGCACGGCCGGGGCCGGCGGTCGATCGCTTGACCGACGCGTTTGACCGACACGCCGGACGGCGTGATGCGACGTGAGTGATACCGACGGACTGCCTCGATTCCCGGCGGGGAGCGGGGCAGTCCGTTCGCTTGAAGAGGTCTTGGAGCAGGGCGGAGGGGAGGATACGAGCCATGGCATTTCGCTTCGACAAGTTCACGATCAAGGCCCAGGAGTCGGTGCAGCGGGCGATCGAGCTGGCCGCCGATCGCGGCAATCCGCAGGCGACGCCGGTGCACCTGCTGCACGCCCTCGTGGCGGAGCGGGAGGGGATCGTGCGGCCCCTCTTCGAGAAGATCGGCGTCGACCGCGGGCACCTCGAGCGGATCGTCGAGGCGGAGCTGTCGCACCTGCCGAAGGTCTCGGGGGGCGCGCAGCCGCAGCCCGACCAGGAGCTCTTGCGGGTCTTCGAGGTGGCGACCACCGAGTCGCACACCATGAAGGACGAGTTCGTCTCGACCGACCACCTGCTCCTCGCGCTCGTCAAGGTGCCGTCGAAGGCGAAGAACGTGCTCCAGCTCGGGGCCGTGGGCGAAAAGGAGCTGCTCGCCGGGCTGCAGGCGGTGCGCGGCCAGTCCCGCGTGACCGACCAGAGCCCGGAGGAGAAGTTTCAGGCGCTCGAGAAATACGGCATCGACCTCGTCAAGCGGGCGAGCCAGGGGAAGCTCGACCCCGTCATCGGCCGCGACGCCGAGATCCGTCGGGTGATCCAGGTGCTCTCCCGCCGCACGAAGAACAACCCCGTGCTCATCGGCGAGCCGGGCGTGGGCAAGACGGCGATCGCCGAGGGGCTCGCCGTGCGGATCGTGCAGTCGGACGTGCCGGAGAACCTGCGCGGCAAGCGGGTGATCTCGCTCGACCTGGGCGCGCTCATCGCCGGCACGAAATACCGCGGCGAGTTCGAGGACCGGCTCAAGGCGATCCTCCGCGAGGTGGAGGCGGCGGCCGGCGATGTGATCCTCTTCATCGACGAGCTGCACACCGTGATCGGCGCCGGCGCCGCCGAGGGGGGCTCCGACGCGGCGAACCTCCTCAAGCCGGCGCTGGCCCGCGGCGAGCTGCGGTGCATCGGCGCCACCACCCTCGACGAGTACCGCAAGCACATCGAGAAGGACGCGGCGCTCGAGCGCCGCTTCCAGCCGGTGTTCGTCGGGGAGCCGAGCGTGGAGGACACGATCGCGATCCTGCGGGGCCTGAAGCCCCGCTACGAGGCGCACCACAAGGGGGTGAAGATCAAGGATTCGGCGCTCGTGGCGGCGGCGGAGCTCTCCCACCGCTACATCGCCGACCGCTTCCTGCCCGACAAGGCGATCGACCTCATGGACGAGGCCACGAGCCGGATTGCGATGGAGCTGCAGAGCGTGCCCAGCGAGATCGACGAGGTGCAGCGGCGGCTCGTGCAGCTGGAGCTGGCGGCCCGCCAGCTCGCCGAGGAGACGGAGCCCCACGCCAAGGAGCGTCTCGTCGAGATCGAGAAGGAGTCGACGGAGCTGCGGCGGAAGCTCACCGACCTGCGGAAGCAGTGGGAGGCGGAGAAATCGGGCGTGGGCAGCGCGCAGGAGCTGCGGAAGCAGCTCGAGGACGTGCAGCTCGAGTTCGACCGGGCGGGCGTGCAGATCAAGGACCGGCAGGCGTCGGGCCAGCCCGTGGGCGAGGAGCTCTACCAGCGGCTCTACGAGCTCGACGTGCAGCGCAAGGCGCTCCAGCAGCGGCTCGAGCAGGAGGGGAGCGAGAAGGACGCCGCGGCCAAGGGCGCGGCGCCGGCCAAGCGGCTCCTGCGGCGCGAGGTGGGCCCCGAGGAGATCGCGGAGGTCGTCAGCGCCTGGACGGGCATCCCGGTGACGCGGCTCGTGGAGACGGAGCGGGCGAAGCTGCTCGTGCTCGAGGACCGGCTGCACCAGCGGGTGATCGGCCAGGACGAGGCCGTCGAGGCGGTGAGCGACGCGGTGCGGCGCAGCCGCTCGGGCCTGCAGGACCCGAACCGGCCGATCGGCTCGTTCATCTTCCTCGGGCCGACGGGCGTGGGGAAGACGGAGCTTTGCAAGGCGCTCGCCGAGGTGCTCTTCGACGATCAGAACGCCATGGTGCGGATCGACATGAGCGAGTTCATGGAGAAGCACACGGTGGCGCGGCTGATCGGGGCGCCGCCGGGCTACGTGGGCTACGAGGAGGGGGGCCGCCTGACGGAGGCGGTCCGCCGCCGCCCCTATTCGGTGGTGCTCCTCGACGAGATCGAGAAGGCCCACCGCGACGTGTTCAACGTACTCCTGCAGGTGCTCGACGACGGCCGGCTCTCCGACAGCCTCGGGCACACGGTCGACTTCACGAACACGATCGTGGTGATGACGAGCAACATCGGCAGCCAGGCGATCCAGGAGATCACGAAGGAGGGGGGCAGCGAGCAGGAGGTGCGCGACGCCGTGAAAGAGGCGTTGCAGGCCCGGTTCCTGCCCGAGTTTTTGAACCGGATCGACGAGACGATCGTCTTCCACCCGCTCGACAAGAAGCACATCCGCAAGATCGTGGTGCTGCAGATGAACCGGCTGGTGCAGCAGGCGGCGAAGGCCGGCATCACGCTCGAGTGCAGCGAGGGGGCGATCGACGAGATCGCCAGGCTCGGCTACGACCCCGTCTACGGCGCCCGGCCGCTCAAGCGGGTGATCCAGCAGCAGCTGCAAAACGAGCTGGCGAAGGAGTTGCTCGGCGGCCACTTCCCGGAGGGGAGCCGTGTGGAGATCGACTTCGTCCAGGACGAGTTCGTCTTCAAGCGGGTGACGTGAGCAGCGGCTCACGTGGCGGCTTGGCGTGTGGCGGGACGCGGCCTAACAGGCTGTGGACAAACAGCCTGCTGGATCGCACGGATGCGATCCCGGAGGCGCAGCGTCCGTGAAAACCGGAGGTTCTCGTGCCTGGAAAAAGTCCCGGAGGACGTTTTCCACGGCCAGCCAACAGGCTGTGGATAAACAGCCTGCTGGATCGCAGGGATGCGATCCCGGGAACGCAGCTCCCGTGAAAACCGGAGGTTTTCAGTCGTGGAAAAACGTCCGGAGGACTTTTTCCACGGCCAGCCAACGGTCGCGCGGATATCGCGTGGGGCGACCGTGCCCCGCGGCGAGGGCGAGAGAGCGGCAAGACACCGGCCCGGGGGCCGATCAGCGCTTCCGCTCTTCGAGTCCGAGCCGGGCGATGATCACCTCGGCGCCGGTCGTCATGCGGCGGAGCTTCGTCGCCATGGCGAGCCGCTCGGAGGTGGTCGCCTTCTTCACCTTCGCCTGGAACTTGGTGAGCTTCTGCTTGCGGTGGCGCCGCCGCTTGACTTCCTTCATCCGGTTGCTGATGCCGCCCATGGGTGAACCTCTCTCGGGTGTTCGGGGTGACGAGCCTGACGGGCTCGCAGGCCCGAAATCTAGGTGATTTCAACGGGTGCGTCAAAGGCGGCCGCGGCCGGGCGGCCGTTGGAGGGGCTGTTGGCGACCGGTACACTCGGCCGACGCGGCAGGGAGGCCGTGGTCCGCGGGGATGGGTGGCAGAGCGGTTGAATGCACCGGTCTTGAAAACCGGCAGCGGCGAAAGTCGCTCGTGGGTTCGAATCCCACCCCATCCGCTTTTCGGAATAGCTTCTTTTCGGCGGCGGGAGGCTGTTCCGCCCTCCGAGAGCCGCCGCTATTCCCAAGGGTCTTGCGCGTGTCCGGAATAGCTGACTTGTCTCCGACTTGTCCGCGGTGAGCAGAGAGGCGGGGTTCCGCTGCGGCTCAAGCGCAGGGGAGTCCCCGGGGGTGTTGGGCTCACCAAGCGGGCCCCGGGGGTGTTGGCCAGCGTGTGTCCCAGCCACGTCCCACGGCCGCGCCCAGGGAAGGCTTGCCGCTTCCCCTTGAGGTACTTGGGGTTACGGCGCTGTCCCTTCTGTCCAGGGGATTTCGAGGTGGCTGCTCGGGCTCCGCGACGAGCTTAGAAGCGGTCCTTCTCAGCTGCGTGAGGGCAGGGGCGGGGAGTGTTTCGAGGTCCGTCGAGACCCAGTCACTCGGTCATTGCAAGCATACAAAACCGGCAAATTCTCCACCCACAGACCAGGCCACATCGACCTGCAACAAGGCACAACGACCTGAGCCAACGGGCCAGACCAAGGCGAACGCCCATCCCGAGCCATCTCTCCAGGCTCCTCACTTCACTGGGTATCCGACAGGGCCGCCACGCTCAGGATTGCCTGGGGCAGGGGGCATCCGAAAAAAAGTCGTGACAGGCCATCCCGATAGGACATTCAGAGGGATTTCTGTTCCCCACGGTCTCCCCGTCCCCGCGGCGAGTCGCATCCGTGCCTCACTCTGGAGCCACAAAGAATGCCGGCTGAATGGTTTTACCTCAAGGGCGATAAGAAATGTGGCCCGTTCGGCACTGCTGAGATGAAGCGGCTTGCAGCTGAGGGACAACTTTCAAAGGAGGATCTCGTCTGGAAAACCGGAGCGACTGGTTCGATACGTGCCTCGCGAGTGAAGGGCCTTTTCCCAGACGAAGCAACCGAAACGCTACCGCTCCCCGGATCGCCAGAGCCGGCGGGCAAAGACGAAGACGTTCATGAGGTGAAAACAGCCGCATTTGCGTTGTTCATCGCTCTGTCGAAGCGAATTATGGGCACGACCAGTCGGGTGCTCGAGTCGGCATCGAAATACAGCGGCAAACTTGAGGCGGATCTTCGGGAAGTCCAAAAGAACGAACGCAAAGATCCACCTGCTGGAGTGGCCGCCAATCCGAAACCACTCACCAATAGAACGGTTGCTCGAGGTAGCGAGGGAATTGAGCAAGCTTCCAAAAAGAGAATCGGAGCCAAGCGATTGATGATGCTCGGAGGCGGAGGCGTAGGCCTCGCCTTATGCGTATTCCTGGCGGCGGGCAGTCGAACTCCAACGGCGGCGACGACGACAGGCGAATCGGCCGCAACCGCAACCGGAAAATCAGCTGCGGCGAAAAAGGCTCTGCTTCAGATGGCGGAGAAAGTGGAGGGGCCGTTCGCTGGTATGGTGGAAGACATCGTTGACGCCGTCGAGACCGGGGACCAACCATTCTCAGTGGCTGATAGTCGGATGTACGAGTTTCACCCAGATAAGCATCAGTTCTCCCCTGAAACGATCTCGGCCTACCAAAGGTGGCGGGCAGCCAAGCTCGCCGAAGAGTGAAGGCGCGTATGCGATCTACCTTGCACTGCGTCGCGTCTTCATCAACGCATGAGAAATCTCTCACACGGCCTTGATCAGGACTTCGGAAAAACGTCGGCACGCTACTCGGGGATAGACCAGAAGCGGATCTCGTCATCTTCACCGGCTGACACGACCTGGGTTAGTGCAACATTCGTTCTGTAAATCGCCGGTGTGTTCCTGACCGAGGCGAGCTTGCGAGCCGAGGGAAGGAACACACCGGCGGCGCGAGTTGAAGAGGTGGGTCATCGAGGCTTTCTTG
>Ga0136644_10001183_pt1 | contig 20794 bp, 12 predicted proteins | sample C_130820_EF_Meta_FD_94780 | JGI IMG/M metagenome (GOLD analysis project Ga0136644, IMG submission 94780) | Freshwater microbial communities from Lake Croche, Canada to study carbon cycling - C_130820_EF_MetaG (v2) (version 2) | ecosystem: Environmental > Aquatic > Freshwater > Lake | place... | reverse complement strand
ATCTTTTTGCCGACCTATCTTTTTGCCGACCTATCTTTTTGCCCATCCATTTTTTTGCCTATCGAAGCAAATTGGCATGACCCATCATGGCTCTCTAGCAGCGCATAGGAGGGTCTACTAGCTGTGCTTCTCTTGGCCGATCGGCGGAGGCTTTTGAATCTTGCTGCTAGAACTTGCGATTCAGCGAGACTTGAATTTCCGAGTCAAACACCCGGTCAGGAGTGTTTCTCAGAGGTACCACAGCCCCCACTCGCAGGGCCGTCAAGGGACCGAGCTGGGCTTGGAGCCCTGAGGTCAAATTCAAAAGGTCTTGGCGATTTGCCGAATTTGAAATACTGCCTGACAAAAACGGCCCGTTACCTAAACCCACCACGTCGGTGTCTTGAACAATCGTCGTGTAGTGCAGTTCGCATACGCCGGCCAAGCCCGTAAAGACCGGACGGGTGGAGTCTTGCCAAAGCCATCTTCCGAGCCCGATGTCGGTTTGGAGTAGATTCTGTTCATTGAAGACGCCGACAACCCCGTTTTGATTGACGACCTCGTTGCCCGAGGCCGCGAAGTTCATTTGCCCGAACGACTGCAAAAACCACTTGTCGCTCAAATTCATCGTCGCTGCCACAAATGGCATCAGGTGGACCGCTTGGTTGCGGACCACCACAAAGTTGTCGCCAAAGGGCGGTAAAGTCCTCGTTCGCAAGTCGCTTCCCGTGGGCAAACCAATCCCCATTCCAGTTGCGATCGCCACATCATCATCGCTATAGACCAGACCCTTGAGAAACATCGTCAAGTTCCCGACGTTCCCCAGGTCCGATGAGATGACCGAGTTGCTTAGATCAAATCCACTCAGCAGTGGCATGCGCACATCCAAGGACATGTTGCCACCCAAGAACGTTTTCTCGAAACCCGCGACGTAACGGTGCAAATCGATCGATCTTGCAAACGGAGACCCAAAACCAGCTGATGTCGAAATCGCATTGTGGAAGTTGTTGTAGACGAAGTAGATTCGATCGGTCGGAAGCGCCGTGTTGTTTTCCGAGATGTTGTAGCTACCCCCTCCGCCAAGTGGAGCTCGATAAACCTCCGCCGGAGAATTAGTGCTACCCTGTTCGCCTGTTGCTTGGAAACTAATCAGCGGTGGTAGAGTATCCCCAAACATATTCGGTGCACGACCGACCCTCGAAAATGTACTTCTCGATGAACCTCCCGAAGCACTTCGCGTCGAAGGCGAGCGGGTCGCAGCCGCTGTGCTCGATGGACCACGATCGGCCGGACTTGCCGACCCAGGATTGATTCTGCTGGTTTGCGGGAGCTCCTCTTGAGGCGCAGGCCGTAATGATAACGGGGCTTGGGCATAGAGCTCCGCCGAGGAGAAAATTCCTCCCGTCACCGACAAACAACCCAACCCCAGAGCGAATAACCCCGGAGCGAAAGCTCGGTAACTAGAAACACTCGTCTTGCGATGGTTCGACATGCTACCTGCCCCCTTGGATTGCTTTCATAGTAGGACCAAGCTTTTCAATGAACTCTTTAGCGATCATTCACACATTGCCCGCGATGTATGCTAGCATTGAAACAAGCCAAACGTACACTCATCGCAGCTGGTCTTACTATTAGGGTTTCGGATCTGATTTCCCCGAGGCATGATCGAATCCTATTAAATTGGCTCTTGAACTGAATTAGTCGGTCTAAGCCATGCGATTTTATTAGCGGTTTCGTAGGGTTCGTGAAGCGGTCCGGTTCACCATTGAAAGAACCGTCATCGCATCGACCACAACGATCATTTGGAAAACGCCGCCATGCACGAGGACCGCGGAACGTACCATGCTCGATGGTGGGTTGCGCGGTCGATGCGCTCGATGGGGCGAAATGATGAAGGTGGATTGGCGGGTTTGGCTTGCTTGAAAAATGTTTGGCCGACCGCTCCACCACACCCTACGAAATAATCATTGCTTGTGCGACTCGAGCCACTTGATGTTTTTATTGAGCTGCTCTTGTAGTTCTTGATCGTCTGGATAACTCGCAGTGAGTTTCCTCAGCCCTGGGATCGACTCCTGCCTTAGTCTCCTAGCCGCTTGGTCGTCCCCCTTGCGCTGGGCCAAATCCCCCAAAGCGCTTAGGCATGTCACCAAATCCCCCAGTAGCAACTCGTTGTCGGGTGAAAGGCTATGATACTTGCGGGTGATCTCTAAGGCTTGTTTCCAACTCTGCTCGGATTTGTCCCACTGCTCTTGGCTTGCATAGCAAGCACCGAGACTTCGGTCTAAATGCGCCAATTGGGTTTGGTAGCTGACCACATCTGGATTGTTGTCGGCGAGTTTCATCGCTAAGGCGTGAGCTTCCTCGAAGGATCGCTGCGCTTTCTGATCCTCTCTTAACGAGATATAAGTTTCCCCGAGCAACCGAAGCGCGACGCTGCAGTCGAATTGGTTGCTTAGGGATCGTTGATTGAGCTGGATCGCTTTTCGAAAGGACTCAACCGACTTCTCGAAATACTCGTTGGCCTCCTGTGGCTCCTCGGGTTGGAATGTGCATTTGCCCAAGGAATACCAACCCCGAGCGATGTCTCTGTGAAGTTTCTCTGCCTCTGGGAAAATCCCAAGAAGGGCCAATCGCTGGTCCTGTGCTTTGTGTAGATCCCCTAAGCCTTGTTCGATTCGGCCAAGGTTGATCTTGGTAAGTCCGATATTCATCAGTGTGTTGCAAGCGAGGCGTTGGTATCTAAGCTCACTGGGGTCTTTAGCGACCAACTGCACCCGATAATCGTGGGATCGTTCGAAGGCATCCAGAGCCGTTGCATCATCTCCTTGTTCGCTGGCCAGCGTGCCAATCGCGTTAAGCGTATCGGTCAGGTCTTCGAGCCGTTGGATGCTTTCTGGGGATTGCTTGAGGAGCCCTTCTTGGATCGCTCTTGCTTCATTGAACGCTTCCTGCGCTTTGTCCAACTTGCCGGTCAGCTTTTGAACCGTTCCAAACCGGAAGTTGGATTTCCCGATCTCTTCGAGGATCTTGCTGTCAACGTTCCCCGAGTTCTTCTTGCGGTCGGACAGGAAATACTCGTAATGCGTAAGAGCTGTTTCGAGAAGTTCCGTCCGCAGTTTTTGCATCCCTGGTTCGTTGAGCAATTCGTCCTCGCTGACCCTGGTGAACAGATTGTCGACGACCTGCAAGGCTTTATCGAGTCGAGATTCGGATCCGGACTGTGCCGTGGGCGTTTGGCGATAACCCACGATGCTCGCTCCGATCGTGCTCAGGGCCAGCAGTGTCCCCGCAGCGATCATCCCTGAGAGGACGGGGTTGCGAGAGCACCAGCGCCAAGCCCTTTCGGCGGAGCTGACCGGCCGAGCCACAATCGGCATTCCATCGAGGTACCGCTGTAAGTCGTCTGCCAAGTCTTGGCAACTGGCGTAGCGCTTGGCGGGCTCCTTCTCGATCGCCTTCATGCAAATGGTTTCCAGGTCCCGGTCGACGGCTGGGTTGCTTTCTCGCAGCCGGACTACTGGCTTTTCGAGGATTTGGCGAATTGTTTCTTGAACGCTCGGGGCTGCAAAAGGGGGGTGACCGGTAAGCAGATGATAAAGCGTTGCGCCCAGTGAGTATTGGTCGCCGGCTGCTTTGACAAGCGACGCATCCTGGGCTTGCTCGGGGGACATGTACGAGGGTGTCCCCATGATTTGGCCTGCATAAGTGATCGAATTGTCGCTATGGACGAACTTAGCTAGCCCGAAATCGGCTATCAAGGGACGATCGCTCGAGGTCTCGACCATCACGTTATGGGGCTTCATGTCGCGGTGCAAGATCCCTTGGTCATGGGCTGCCTGCAAACCCCGTGCGACTTGTGCGATGTACCGTGCCGCGCGGTGATTCTCTAAGGGGCCTTGGCGGAGAATATCATAAAGACTCGTCCCGAGTACAAACCGCATCGCGTAGTATCGCAAGGGTGCATGCCTACGGTCCTTCGAGGGGACTTCGCCTACCTCGTAGACCGAAATGATATTGTCGTGCTGTAGCGATGCGGCTGCTTTGGCCTCCGTGCGGAAACGCTCTACAGCGTTAGCACGAGTCTCTGTGTTGGCTGTTTCCAAGACTTCATTTCGCACGACCTTGAGCGCGACGAGCCGATTGGCCGAAATCTGCAGTGCGCGATAGACAACTCCCATCCCTCCTCGGCCGAGCTCCGAGAGGATTTCAAAGCCGGGGATTTGCGGAAACCCCGATCGGCTCGTTCTTGCAATCCCGTCAAGGGCTTTGGTGTGCTCGAGCTGTGTTTCAAAGGCATCCCTTTGTGTGGGCACCAACGTTTCGAACTGAGGATCAAAACCCAGGATGATCTCTTGGCACTCCGGATAATCCTTTACGAGCTGCTGGGTGTCCAAATCCATCCCGGCGAGATTCATCTGTCGAAGCTCCTCTTGGACGAGCAGCTTGTAAATGGCCAAGTTCTTTCGCAGTTCGGGTTGCCGCTTCAGATAGTCCAGCGCGCGGACCTTGTCCCCACGCTTCCATCGATCTGCTAAGTCTTGAGGTAGGCTATCGAGCATCTCGGAAATTACCTAAGGCCGTTTAGTTTCCATCAAAAGGAAACAGGAAAGAGGTCGTTCTCGTCGGTCTGCTCTCGAAGGATCGCTTGGCCTTGTTCGACCAACTCGGGAAACTGTCCGGACAGGTCGATCGATTCGATTGGGTCTTTCGACAGATCGTAGAGCTCCCAGTCCGATGGTTTTTTTGTTGCCAGTCCTCGCCGTACCAATTTGTAATCCCCCCAACGCACAGCGACTTGGCCCGAGTATTCGGGAAAAACCCAAACCATGGCCGGTCGCTTGTCCAAAGCCCCTGCTCCCTGCAACACTGACCAAATGCTTACTCCATCGATGTTCTCCGGATAAGAAACATCCTGTTTGGAGATCTTTGCAGCATCGCAAAGCGTCGGGAACCAGTCGGCAAAGTAGCTTGGTGTGGTCGCGACTTGGCCAGCTGGAATGACACCGGGATATCGTGCGATCATCGGCACGCGTATTCCACCCTCGTAGACGCTTCCTTTGAAGCCTCGAAGGTTGGCGGTGCTCGAAAAGAACTTCGGGTCGGCACCCCCGACATGAAAGTCCGGTTCGTTGTTGCCCGCGTGCGTGGCCCCGTTGTCGCTCGAAAAGATCACCAGTGTCTTGTCGGTCAGGCCATGCTTGTCCAAAGCATCCAAGATCCTACCGACGTGTCGATCCAGATCGTAGATCATGGCAGCGTAGGCCGCTCTGGGACGAGGATGTGGCAAATAACCGTTACCGCCTCGGTACTCTTGTTGATCCCACTCTTGGGGAAACCGATCGAGCGTTTCAACCGGCGGATGCATCGCTACGTGGGGCTCGATGCATGGAACATACAAAAAGAAAGGTCGCTTGGCGTTGGCGTCGATGAACGCCTCGGCCTGCTGGATCATCCGATAGGGTGCGTAGTTTTGGCCGACCCAGTCGCTAGCAACGATGGGACCCTCGGGCGGCTTGCGATGCCCCGAGGTCCCTTTTTCGTTGAGCCGGACTTGCTTTGAATTGTCCCAAAGAAACTCCGGATAGTAGCTGTGCGCGACGGCTTGGCAGTTGTACCCAAAGAATTTGTCAAAGCCCTGTCGGTTCGGATCTCCGGTGCTGCCGACGGGTCCGAGCCCCCATTTGCCAAAGGCTCCGGTCGCATAGCCTGCTTTGCCGAGCACCTCGGCAATCGTGATCACCTCGTCGCGAATCGGGTGCTGCCCTTCGCCAAACTCCGGAAAACTTAATTTGGCTTGTCGGTTGCCTCGGATCTGGGCATGGCCCAGGTGCTTGCCAGTCATCAGCACGCAACGCGACGGAGCGCACACCGGCGCGCCGCTGCAATGCTGCGTGAATCGCATCCCTTGGCTGGCGAGTCGATCCAAGTTTGGGGTCTGCAATTTCGTTTGGCCGTAGCAACCCAATTCACCCCATCCCAAATCGTCAGCCAGAATGAAAACAATGTTCGGCCGGGTGTCATTGGAACTCTCTGGGTTTGCTCGGCAAATCCCGACCGAGTAGAGCGTCCAGAGAATCGCCACATAAATCAGCGTCGCTGGTAGTCCATTTGATTTTTCGCGCATGCCATCGAGCATCTTAGGGTTTCTCCGATTCGGGACGAGTTTCCAAAGCGATTTTGCGCTCTCTCAGACGCTCGAGGATCGCGCGAACCACTGGCTGGCGCGCTGCGCCCGATTCGAGCATCTTTTCAGCAAGTGCAGTGGCCTCGGAGAGCGACTGCTTGGCTTTCTCCGGTCGGCGAAACTGCATGTTGAATTCCACAAGCTGAACCTTGGTCTGCAACAGGTTGATCCCATACAAAGGGATCTCAGGGAATCGGTCGACCAAGCCCTGATGGATGGCGATCGACTGCTGCAGTTTAGCAATTCCATTTTCGATCCGCTCGAATTGCCGCTCGGATTGCGTGTCATTTGCAAAAGGCTGCGCCCAAGCCGATCGGGCTAGCAACGAGGCATAGAGGGTCTGGTACTCAGGCACCGATGGGTGATCTCCAAGAACCTCTTGGATGAGCTTGAGCGCCTGGTCGAGCCGAATTCCGTCGACGCTCGGACTCTGTAAACTCCCAGAGTAAAGATTCGCAAGGTCGTACTTTAAGACCGCCGAGTTCGGGCTCTTCTGAAGTAGGTCTTGAAATAGCTCCGTTGCTTTGGCAAAGGATTTTTCAAAATCCAATCGATTGCCTAGCAAGCGGCTAAGCCGCATTCGGTCCCGATGATTGCGAGCCAATTCCAGCCGATATTGATCCAACCGATATTGAGCCGTGCCATTCTGAGCCGTGCCATTCTGGACCGTGCTATTCTGGGCTTCAGCCGGGGCTTGGTCGCAAAGACCTTCGAGAAGTCTGATGGCTTCTGCATTGTAAGTCAGGTCTCTTTCGAGCTTCTGGGCCATGGGCAAAGGGACCTCGGGGCCGAAAGCTGCAGGTCGGTTGAAATACGGAGGCAATGTTCTTCGACGTCGATCGTTCAGGCTCCGTTCGAGGGCCACACGTGCTCCTCCGCTACACAAGCTGCTTAGTGCTGAGGCCAACGCGAATCGACCTTGGGCCGACTCCGCAAACTCCGGATACTCTTGGAGGATCCGACGAAGCGTTTCCATTTCATTCTGTGCCTTAGGGGACTGATCCCGACGAGCATAAAGGCCGATAAGCTCCTGGCGGGCTAGGATCTCTTCGCTGAGAACTTTTTGGACGTCTAAGTCATACGCCCTGTTGCTTCGTATCGAAACGAATTGAGCGATTGACTTTTGGAGCGAGCCGGTGGCTTGTTCGTATTTTCCAATTTTGTGTTCGATTTCGCCGACTCTTCGGCGGGCGATGGCCGCATCGAGCCTCAGGTCCGCTGTGTTTTCCTGGGCAAAGCGATCGAAGAACACCTGCAGAGACTTCAGCAATTCAACATCGGCTTGGGTCAGAACCGCATCTGCAAAACCGATCGATTCGATATCGTCGTTATCTAAACTCTGAAGATCGAGACTTCTGCCTCGTGAGGCGATGTTTTCGGTGATGGTGTTGAAAGCCTCTAGGGCCATTTCCATGTTCTGCTTGGCACGTCGGCTCTCGGTCTCGGCTTGCTCCAATGCAACAGTTCGCTCCGATAGATTTTTCGCAGATGCTTGATACGCCACTTTGAGTTCATCGAGCGATTGACGTTGTTGGCGATTCCAAAGCCCCAGCATTGTTGCGATGGTCAGCAACAGTCCGAATAAAGTCGCCGTGAGCGTTGCGATCGCTGGGTTGCGACGGGCCCATCGCATGGCCGACTCGATCGGTGTTTCTCGGCGGGCCAAGATGGGGCGGTCGTCGAGGAACCGCTCAAGATCCTCCTGCAGATCCTTGGCTCTCTGGTAGCGTTTCTGGGGTTCGAGTGCTGCGGCCTTGAGGACGATTGTTTGCAGATCGCTAGGAATGTTTTTTTTGTCCGACGCGTTAAACTCCAGTTGGCTGTAGTTGGCAGGATCGAGCAATCGGCGTTTGGGAGCATCCAACGCGGGCCGCAAGGTCAGCAATTCAAACAACGTCAAGCCCAGGCTGTAGATATCGCTGCGAGAATCGGAATTGCCACTGAATTGTTCCGGAGCCATATAGCGCAAGGTCCCGAGCAATTCCCCTGTCTGCGTCTGACCATCGAGGTCTTCACGCCTAGCCAATCCAAAGTCGGCTACCCAGATTGTCCCGGTGTGGTCCAAAAGCAAGTTGCTGGGCTTGATGTCTCGATGCAACACACCTGACTTGTGGGCATAGTCTAGGGCGTTGGCAACTTTGGAAACAAGCCGACAGATGTTGCGATAGTAGTGTTTGGGAATCTCTTGGATCGCAGGCTCCAATGGAGCCACTGTGGACATGGCCGGTTTGGGTGTCGAGGGGATTGCATCGAGTGTCGCATGGCGGTTGGAATAGCTGTTGGAGCCTTGGTGCTCCTGGATTGCTTCGTGAGGTTTTTCTAGCAACAGCCGATCCACTGCTTGGATGGTTTGATCGCAGGTCGACGAGTCTGTCGTGAAGCCTCGGCCGAGCCTTTTTTGGAGTGTCTCGATGATCTGAGCCAATGTCGATCCATGGATCAACTGCATCGCGTAGTAGAGCAACCCATGGTCCTCTCCCGAGCCGTAGACCGGAACGATGTTCGTATGGTGCAAACCGGCAGCCGATTCAGCCTCGCGCCGAAAACGGTTCCTGCTCGCAGCGCTGGCAGATGCCTGCGGATGAATCACCTTGAGTGCTACCCTGCGCTGCAATGAACCTTGAATGGATTCATAGACGACCCCCATGCCACCTTGGCCAATACAACGGATGATTTCAAAATCGTCAAAGCTACGCGGGATGTGAAGAGAAGATTTGCCGCTGCTCAACGGAAGCGTCGATGCCATCGAAGCCGTAGCATCCTTGGCACTGACCTTCTCGACAATCACCAGCGAGGGAAAGACCGAGCGGATCATCGACGCATGTTCAGGGTGCTCTTGCGCAAAGTGCTCAATGCTCGGAGTCTCGCCTGATCGCAGCTTCGAGACAAACTCCTCGGCGAGCTGTTCAAACGCATGACGCTCGATGGGCTTGGTCTGATCCATCAGTCTGATCCTCCTGGGTCGGTTGATTCATGCTCGCTTGATTCATGCAAACTAGTGTTTTGCAAGATCTCGGCTAGACGAATCGCGGCCCGCACATAGCGGTTGCTGGCCGCCGTCGGAGAGATCCCCAAGGCTTGGGCGGTTTGCAGGTTGGTCAAGTACTCGAAATGGCGCATAGCAAGGATCTCTCGATCGATTTCGTTCATCGACTCTAAGGCGCTTTGCAGACGTTGCTGCTCTTCGTCTTTGATCATCCGCTGGCTAGGTGAGGTCACGTCGTCGGCAAGCCACCGGGCCATGGTGATGCTCGTTGTGTTTGAGCTGGCCATGGGCATCTCGTTTTCGCGGTGCACGCTCCGCTTATCGCGACCGTGGCTGCGCTGCATGTCCCAAAGCGTCTGGAGGACTCTCTGGCGGATCCAAACCATGGGGTGGAGCTCCGGGGTGTCGAGCAACTCCTGATGTCGCTTGGCAATCTGCAAAAAAGCCTCTTGAAGAACATCCGATTCATCGATGCGAGCCTGGAAAGCTGGATCCAACCTGAATCGGACGATCTTCTCGAGCCGTGGTCGCATCGACTCAAAAAACTCCGTCAATTCCGAAAGGTTTCGAATAAGAAATCGATCCTCGGACCCAACCCCTACCGGGGCCGGCGCTTGGGCTTGGCTAAGGCTGGCATCAGGAATGATTGGGGCTGAGGAATCCGTCATGCTAGGATTATCCAACGGTTTGATGCCGCAGGGAATAGAATTCCGAAAATTCTGCTCGATGCAAGTGGATATCCATCCGAGGGAGTCGGTAAGGTATGTAGGCCAGTTCAGTCCTGGCCAAAGGAAGAATAACCTTAGAATAACCTTAGATTAACTACTTTATCCGGGCTCCCCCTCTAAAAAAGGTCTTCGATGATGAACCGATTTTTTTTCGCTAGCCTACTCGTCGGATCCGCTTGCACGGCCCCTTGTTTGGCCCAAGACCCACGGCCCGAAGGCCCCAATCCTCGGCGACCAAACGCCGATCGACCTGAAGGTCAGCGGCCCGGCCAAGGCAGGCCTGGCCAGGGCAACCCCGGCGAAGGCAGGCCCGGCGGTGGGTTCGGTGGTGGGTTCGGCGGTGGTCCCGCCAACCCCGAGATGGCTGCACGTGGGATGGCGATGATGCTGCGAAACATGCCGTTGTTTAAGGCTTTGGATGCCGATGAAGACGGCCAGCTTTCCGCCTCCGAAATCGAGAACGCTTCGAAGTCGATTCTCAAACTAGATAAGAACGGAGACGGAGTGGTCAGTGCCGAAGAGATGCGCCCCGAACCGGGCCAAATGCCGATGTTTGCAGGACCCAACGCACCGGGTGCACCCGGTGCTCCGGGCGCTCCGGGCAACGCCGGTGGCCCAAACCCCGAGATGATGATGCGGATGTTCGAAAACCGAGATAAAGACAAGGACGGTAAACTCTCTGGCGACGAGATACCTCCCCAAATGAAAGAACGCCTGAGTAACATCGACACCAACGGCGATGGTGCGATCGACAAAGCTGAAATCGAGCAATCCATGAAGCGCCTGGAGGGGATGCGGCCCGGAAACCGTCGCCCAGAAGGAAGAACCGAAGGTGGTGAAGGGGTCCGGCCTCGGCGGCCTACCTCGGATACCTGAGTAAACTTAGGGCAATCTGTTTTGTGCTTTTGGATTTATCCCTGAATCGTTTCATCCATATCGTTTCATCCACTCGGAGTGCATCCCATGCACAAGTCCTCGCTGTTTGCTCAGGTGCAAGCTTTTGTTCGGATTAGCCTCGCGGCGGGATTCGCAAGCTGGTGCTTTGGCAGCCCGGTCGCCACGGCCCAAGATCCACAAGGCTCGGACCCATTGGCAATCCCCGAAAGCAGTCCAGAGAGCAAGCTAACGCCTGAGCAACTCGATTTCTTTGAGTCCAAGATCCGGCCCGTGCTCATCGAGAACTGCTACCGCTGCCACGCGACCAGCGAGCAGTCGGTGCGAGGGGGACTGTCGGTCGAGAATAGCGATGCGCTCAGAGCGGGTGGGGAATCCGGAGCCGCGATCGTTCCGGGAGATTTGCAAAACAGCATCCTTTGGCATGCGATCAATTATCGCGATTACCGCATGCCTCCCCGAGGCAAGCTTCCTGCGAATGTTATTGCCGACTTTAAAACGTGGATCGAGATGGGAGCCCCCGATCCACGTTCCAACGCTGGTCTTGTTGTAAAGTCCAAGGTGACTCCCGAGGACATCGAGGCGGGCAAGTCTTTCTGGGCCTTTACCCAGCCCAAAAAAGTCGAACCGATGGTCGAAAAATTCCAAGCTTGGGGGAAAACCCAAATCGATCGCTTTGTGGCCTCCAAATGGGAGGACCAAGGCATCGAGCCGAGCCAGGATTGCGACCCGAACATCCTGGTGCGTCGATTGACATTTGATCTCGTAGGACTACCGCCAACCCCGGAGCAACGCTCGACGTTTCTTCAGGACTGGAAATCCAGACCTGAAGAAGCGATCGAGCGGTTGGCCGACGAGCTCTTAGCATCCAAGCAGTATGGCGAACGATGGGGGCGCCATTGGCTCGATGTGGCCCGCTATGCAGAAACCTCTGGCAAAGAGTCCGATGTCACATTCCCGAACGCTTGGAGGTATCGCGACTATGTCATCGATTCGTTTCAAAAAGATAAGCCTTACGATCGGTTCCTCATGGAGCAGATCGCCGGCGATCTGCTGCCGGTATCAGACGATGAGCAATGGAACGAGCAATTGATCGCGACAGGTTTCTTGGCCCTTGGCCCGAAGTCCCTTGCGGAGCAGAACCCCCGACAATTCCAAGCCGACTTGATCGACGAGCAGATCGACACAACCACTCGAGTCGTCCTGGGCTTGTCGGTCGGCTGTGCGCGGTGCCATGACCATAAATTCGATCCGATTCCTCAGAGCGATTACTACGCGATTGCCGGGATCTTCCAAAGCACCCAGACCCTCTACGGCGGAACCCGGAGCATTCGGAATCGACAGCCCTCGGATTGGATTAGACTCCCAGTTCAGGACCTCGAGGCCAGCAAGCCGATAATGAGCCCAGAGGATCTAGCGGAGCTGAAAAAGGAACTTCAAGAGCGTCAGCAGGAGTTAGCCGAAGCTCGACGGGCCCAGCGGACTGGAACCAACACCCCGGGATTAAACGCCAATCTCCTGGATCAGATCGTTTCGCAACTCCGAGCTCGCATCAGCAGCGTCGACGCTGCTGGGCGCCCTGTCTCGGTGTGCATGGGGGTTCAAGACCACGAGTCGGCCCGCAATGCGAGGGTTCTGGTCCGAGGCGAGATCGATCAGCCTGCTCAGGAAGTCGATCGAGGGTTCGTCCAGGTTTTAGGAAATCTACCCAAGCAGCTTCCGGCCAACCGTTCGGGCCGTTTGGAGTTGGCCAAATGGCTTGTTTCCCACGACAATCCACTCACAGCCCGCGTGATGGTCAATCGCATCTGGCAACACCTCATAGGGCAGGGGATCGTGCGCGAGCCAGACAATTTTGGCGTCTCCGGCCCGGGCCCAACGCACCGAGAGCTTTTGGATCATCTGGCAGTCGATTTTGTCGAGCAAGGTTGGTCGATAAAGCAGATGATTCGCAGCATCGTAACATCGCGGGTCTATCGACTGTCGACGGCCTATGATCCAGGTCGATTGGAATCCGATCCGGCGAATCTTTGGATCGCTCGCGGCAACGTCAAACGTCTAAACGCCGAAGCGATCCGCGATGCGATGCTTACGGTCAGCGGTTCGATCAATCTGAGGCCACCCAAGTCCTCGATCTTCGCATCGATGGGGTCGGCCTTCATGGGGCCCAACGGCCCTCAGAATATTCCTTTATTGCTAGCTCCTGGGGGCAACAACGACGATCGAGCTGCGAACATCAGAAGGCTTCTGGGTGGAAACCTGCGCAATCCAGCCGTCAGTCTCTTGGAAGTCCCAAACTACCATCGTTCGGTTTACTTGCCCATCGGTCGCAACAACTTGCCCCGCGCTCTGGATGTCTTTGATTTTGCCGATCCGAACTCAGTTACCGGGACTCGCGAGGTTTCCAACACCGCCGACCAAGCCCTATACATGATGAACAACCCGTTTGTGCTCGAGCTCAGCGATGGCTTTGCACGTCGCGTGATGCAATCGACCAAGGATCCCCAAGGTCGGGTCGATCGGGCCTTTCAGATCGCTTATGGCCGCTCGGCAAGTATCGAAGAGATGACCGCCTCGCTAAAGTTCGTGCGCAAGGCCAAAGAGAGTCAGGATCAAGTGCCTGCCGACGAGGCGCTCTTTAAGGCTTGGAGTCAGTTCTGCCAAGCCCTCATGGCAGCGGCGGAATTTCGCATCCTGAATTAGTGATTCTTTCCAACCGAATAAACCCCATCCCGATCGAGTCAACCATTATGTTTTCAAGGCGAGAATTGCTCAGGTCGGTCTCCGCAGGCTTCGGCTACTTGGCCTTCGCCGGCTTGAGCACCATGCAGATGCGACGGGTGCTAGGAGACGACCAATACCCGGCAACTGACGATGCATCGTCGCCAAGGAACCCCTTGGCACCCAAAGCCTCTCATTTTCCGGCCAAGGCCAAGCATGTGATTTTCCTATGCATGCAGGGAGGTCCATCGCATATCGACACGTTCGACTACAAGCCCAAGTTGGAAGCCGACCAGGGCAAGAGCGGCCGTGCTAATGGAGCCAAGCTGATGGCTTCGCCGTGGAAGTTCCATCAGCGAGGCCAGAGCGGATTGTGGATGTCCGAGGTGTTTCCAGAGCTCGGCAAGCATGCCGACCAGATGTGTTTGATCCGATCGATGCATTGCGATCAACCGATTCACCCTCGAGCCATGACCCAAATGCACACAGGCAATGCCCAGTTCGTACGGCCATCGCTCGGGGCCTGGACCCTCTACGGTTTAGGAACCGAGAATGAGAACCTGCCTGGTTTTGTCGCGCTCAATCCGCAAGCTGCCGCGGCTCAGAATTACGGCAATGCTTTTCTGCCGGCGATCTATCAAGGGACCAAGGTGGGGCGACCGCAAGGGCCTCGGCCTGCCATGGCGCGCAATCTGCCAGCAAACAACAGCGGTTCTGTTCCCGATATCTCCAACCCTCGGCTGAACCGCAAATCCCAGCGCTCGCAGATCGACTTTATCCAACAGCTCAACCAGAACAAACTCGCAGTTGACCAAGTGGATCCCAACGTCGAGGGAGTGATCGAGTCCTACGAGCTAGCCTTCCGCATGCAAGATGCATTGCCCAAGCTCATGGATCTAGGGAACGAATCCGAGAAGACGTTGGCGATGTATGGGATCAACGAGAACCCAACCGATGGGTTCGGACGTCAGTGCTTGATGGCCCGCAAGTTCATCGAGGCCGGAGTGCGTTTTGTCGAACTCAATCACGGCAATTGGGATCATCACCAAAGGTTACGCGATCAGTTGCCCGATAAGTGCAATGAGATCGACAAACCGATCGCAGGTTTGCTTGCAGATCTCGAGCAGCGAGGTCTTTTGGACCAGACGCTAGTGATTTGGGGTGGGGAGTTCGGTCGAACCCCCGACGCTCAAAACGGCGACGGTCGCGACCATAACAACAAGGGCTATACCACCTGGATGGCTGGTGGGGGTGTTCGCGGCGGCGTAAGCTATGGGGCCACAGATGATCATGGGCGCGAAGCGGTTGAGGACAAGTGCCATATCCACGATTGGCATGCCACGATCCTGCATTTGCTCGGACTCGATCATCAGCGCTTGACCTACCGATACGCAGGACGCGACTTCCGACTGACGGACGTTTACGGCAACGTCGTCGATCGCATTTGCACATAAGATCGCAAAAGCGAATCAGCCGCGGGTTTCCGGACATGATTGACCGCATGGACGGTTTTGACAGCCTTCAACGGCTCACGGCTCTTGCAATACGCTATCATGGTCGCATCTGTTGGTTTTGTAATCTCTACTGATGATGGCGTGCGAGTCGATGCGAATCCTGATGCTTTATGGTCCGGGTGAAATTGCCAAAGAGTTGAGCAGACGCGGAAACAAAGTGCTTACCGTTTGTTGCGATATCGAAGGTCCACTCGACGAACAGTTCGCAGATTATCTGTCGATGAAAAGCGTCTCTGGGCGACAAAAATTGTCACCTGCGGCGGTCTTGGAGGTTCGACGATTGATCATCGAGTTTCAACCTGACATCGTCCATGCTTACACCAACTTTTCGTTGTCATGGGTCAATCTAGCCACGATGTGTCTGCCCTCTGGGATCGGCGCACCGAGAGTTCACTCATTCCGAGGTACTACAGGCCGTTTGCATACTTTGGATCCCTCGAATTGGTTGACCTTTCGAAACCCTCGAGTCGATGCGCATGTATGTGAATCCGAGGCGGTTCGTCAAGCGATGCTTGAGAGCCGGGTGAATGTGCCAGAGGATTCGGTTGTCTACAATTGCGTTCCACACCCGCAAAATCCGCTAACTCGCGAGCAGGCCAGAGCAGAGCTCGGGCTTCCTAACGACGTATTTCTTGTCGGTTCGATCGCGACGATCCGAAGAGTCAAGGGTTTGGATATTCTCCTACAGGCAGCATGCATGTTCGATGATCCCAATACTCATTTCGTAGTGATCGGTCCTGGTGGATATCGCGAGTTTGATTGGTTAGCAAAATCCGAGAGGCTAGAGAACCGCTTGCATCTGACGGGAGGTATCCATGATGCCAAGCGGTTTTTGCCAGCGTTGGATTTGTTTGTGATGCCATCGCGAGCCGAGGGTCTTTGCCGAGCATTGATCGAGGCGATGCAGCAGGGGCTCGCATCGGTGGTAAGCGATGCCGGTGGGATGAAGGAATTGGTGCGGCAAGCTATCGATGGATTCGTTGTGGAGCGTGAAAACCCTGATGCATTATTCCGAGCCATTGAGCAGTTGCGCCACGACAAAGATCTTAGGCATCGCATGGGGCGCTCGGCCATGGATCGGGTCAAGCAGATCTGCGATCCCAAGGTCGTAGTCGACAAGCTTCTGAAAATCTATGAAAGATCTTTGGGTTGAAAGCCTTTGGTCCATCAGCGTGGGGACAGTCCAGGGTTTTTTTCAATCGATCCTCCATCGACGAACCCTACCCATTGCCCATCGAATGCATGGGCATCCAGGTGATGGATCGCTGCGCCGCACCAGTGAGCATCGGTCGGTTGGAGAAAGGGGTCCGATCGCCAAGGGACCTCTCGAAAAAAGAAACGGTTGAGCATCTTGATTCGCTGGGCGCGAAGCTGATGACCATAGTAGCGTTGATTGTCTTGCACAAAGCGCAGCAACTCGCCCCGATACTCGATGACCTTGCCTCCAGGCCGAACGTTCTGCTTGTTGTACAGGCGTGCCATCGGACAAGCGATCGACTTCCATGGCCCCAAAGGGCTGGCAGAATGAAATATCCGGAGCCAATACGATTGCCAGCCTGCAAATAGCCAGTAGCGATTTTTCCAGTGAAGGATCGATGCGTCCATGTATCTCCCGTGAAGTACCGTGCGATCGAACGTCCAGGTCATGGGGAAATCAATAGCGCGGTACACATCGATCCGCCGTTTCTTTTTGGACTCCGGCATCATGTATATTTGACCCTCATGTTCAAAAACAAAGGGGTAGGACAGGTGGTGCCCGGGTTCCAACACAACACCTAGCACCTCGGCGGTCATCAAATCCCTAGACTTAGCGACCGAGATCACGGCGTTGGGTTCACCTTTTCGCATCATCTCGAAAAAGATGTACCAATCACTTCCGCGACGAATACCAAAAGGATCGGCAGCTTGGTCGCCCCGACAAACTCGCAATTCCTCTGGTCCAATCAAAGATGACTTGGGCAATTGGGTTGGAAAGTCTTCTAGACGCTCGGCCCGGACGGCTCCAACGGACCAACCACCCGGCAGGTATTTTGGTTTAAGCTTGCTCGTCAAGATATTCACTGCGCCTTGGTTAAGCTCGATCGATCAGGGTATGACGGAGGCTCCTGGCACGGTTCCGTCGGGGACCAGCAGGGTCGACTCGCTGGAGGTGCTGATCGGTAGATTGCGGTTCTGTCCGGGCATGATCCACTCGAGGCTAACGTCGGCGATCGAGGCTTTGACTGCACCTCGGGTCTCAAAGTACAGCTCCAGACCTTCCTCGTCGGTGAGCATTCGAAACAGGCTCACGCGCCGCCAAGGAGCTTGGGCACCATCGTACGACGAGACGAGTTGTCCGAGAGCTTCGCCACCCATGTTGTCGCTGACCAATAGCCCGGTTTGCGATTCAGAGGCCGGTGATTCGATCCGCACCAGGGCTTCGATGTGCACCAAGGACCCCACCGGCAGTTTCACTCTGGGGGATGTCACTCGCATGCTCGTTCCAGCATAACCGCTCGGGATCGGTTGCGAGGTCCTGCTGGCGGATTGCAAGACCAATGCGTTGTCCCCCGAGGGGCCGGATCCGGCCCCAATTTGGATCGAACTGTCGATCTGGTCAACCAATCGGTGGTTGCTGGTCCATCCGGCCTGTTTCCAAGTCGCTAGATCGCCAAAGGGCGTTCCGGCCAAGACGGTAGCTTGCCATCGGCGGCTCTGCAAAACCCGATCGAGTTCGAAGTGCAGAGGCAACGACAGCGGTGAGACGACCAGCGCGCTGGAGTTGACGCTCGGGAACTGGTTCTTGGCAACCTCCCAGGAGCTTCGGATAGTTCGCTGTGCTAAAATAGTCGCAGTATCGGCAGCTTCGGACGCTCGGGCTAGTTCGGAGTTGGCCAAGTACTGCAGTGCTGCGCGCTGGGAGGATTGAGCTTCGCGAATCGATTCCCAGCTAGGGTCGGAGGCCGGGAGCTGTCGTGCGACTAAAGTCATTTGAGCCATCAGGATCAACTGCGTGGCGGTGTCGATCCTGCTTTCGATCAGACTTGGGCCCAAACGATTCAGGGTGCTTTGGAGGTAGCTCCAAGGTCCGTTGTCGACCATGGAAACCAGCTGTTCGACGATCGCCGGACGCTCCAGGGTTACGACCATCGCGCCGGGGATATTTTTCACAGGTACCCGTTCCAGGGCTCCACGCGTGATTCGATAAATCTGACGCGGCTGGCCGTTGACCGGTATGGTCACATCGAGTCGTTCGGTCGCGGGTGCAGGGCTGCATAGCTGATCCCATGGGCCTGAGGCGATCACGAAAACCAGTTGGCTTGCAGGGCTCTGTAGCATGGCTGCGGTATGCTCTGAGGAATTTACCTCGACACTGCGCCAGTCGGACTCACCGGATTGGATCCAAGGCAAAAACAGCTCGATTTCGCGATTGATGCTTGCAAACGATTCGGCGCGGACCGACGCAGTTTCATCCCCGGAGTCCAGCGAGAATGGAGATCGAAAGATCCATCCCCGCGAGCCTTGCATCACACTGCGTATCCACTGCAATCGGGCTTGGAGACGATCGTGATCGGCAAGTGGCCAAGGGGAGCGGCCGAGGGATTCGGCTGCTAGAATGCGTTGGGCGAGCCATTCATTGGACAACTGAGTCCAGAGCGACGTCATCGCAACGTTTCGACCTGCGATGGGTCGCAAGTCGGTTTGCATGATCGTTGAAGCTTCTTTGGCCGATCGGACTGAGGTGGCAAGAGGCATCGGCGTGGCGAGCCAATCGCTCAGTTGGCTGTAGGACCCGTAGAGCTCCCAAGCCTCCCCGACCATCGGTCGCGAAAGTGACTTTGGATAACGGCTCATCATCGCAACGCGTTGGCGAGAGGGTTCCATCTGGTTTTGGTTCAGCGCCAAACCCAAGAGCCATGCGCTTACGTGCGCATAACGATCGGATTGATCCTCCGTTGGGACGATCGATGGAGGAGGAACAATCACTCCCATCCCCGATTCAATGGCTTGTTGGGCCAGCAGTGGGTCGCCTGGATTTCGGGCGATGACGCCGTTGAATCCGAGGGTTTGCAGGTAAGCAAGGCTTTCGCCTTGGTGCTGGATCCAGCGTGGGACAGTCTGCTGGATGCGTCGGAGCCGCTCTCCGGGGGGCTCCAGAGCCAACGCCTCGGGATTGGCAGGATCGATGTCGCTGAGCGTGCCGGGTGCGATCATCCCATCGACGCTCAACTCGTCGACTTGAATCTTGGTCGTACCCGGAACACCGTAGGCACTCAATATGATTGCATCGACATAGGGTTCACGAAGATCGATATCCGGACCAAAGAGTCGTCGAAGGAATCGTTGACGCTCCTCGACGAGATTCATTACATCGCTGATGGCCGAGGTCGACCAGCGCCCGGCTCCGTCATGCGGGGAACCGAAGACCACTTCGGTCAAGGCCGCATGCGTCGCTGGGTGCCTTGCGCGGGGAAAGACCACGCGCATGCCGATACGAATGCCGGCTTGAGCGCTGCGGATTCGAATCGAGGCTTTCAGTTCCGGGATGATTCCGCAGGGTTCGATCGGTGTGATCAGATAGACGAAGGTCCCGTTGCCATGGGTAAACTCGATCGTTTCGACACCCGGCTCTCTGCGGTCGACCGGTCGCATCACCGTCCGTGCATCGTCGCGCCAAAGTGAAAACCTCGCGGCACCTTGGTCAAAGCTATCGACATACTGGGCATGGGTCGACTGTTGACTTGAAAGCAGAGATAGTCCGACGAGCAAACCGAGCAGTTGTACGACGAGAGTTACGAGTTTTGAGGGCCGAAGTGCTTGCCGATGCGTTTTGTTAGGCAAAGTCAACGAGAAGCTCAGGGTCCAGTTAGACGAACTAAACGGACCTAACTCCAACTTTGGTGGATAAAAATGCCGGAGCGGCTCAAGAAGCATTCAGGGGGGCTCGCAGGTGGGGTTCCGTTGACGCAACTATCGCTTCTATCAAGACTTGCGGAAATTCTCTAGAGGGATCTTGGAGATATCTGGGGGGGCAAAGGGGTGCTAGCGGTTCGGTCTGTAAGGCCTGTGACGATTGTATAAATTCTTGACTGGCAAGGGTTTAGGAAGCATTCTAGACCGTCAACCAATAGCCTTCGGATGCTGGATCGAACAACTTGAGTTTTTTCTGGGGGCTATACCTAGTTGTGCCATACCCTCGGATCGATTGCCCCTATTTTACGTCTCGTGCTTGTTTGAAAGCTTGAAAGTTAGGAATGAACACCAAAGCGACATCCCCGGAACTTAATACCCTCGAGCTCCCAGCCGAGCTGAGCGAATTGCAATTGGCCATCGATGGGCTAACCGTCGATGCGAAGCTGGTTTTGCAGCCATTGTTTCAGCGGGTCATCGAGAGCACCAACCGCCGTCGGAAGATCCTGCAAATGGTCCAGGAGTCGATCGGCCAGCTTCGCCTGGACATGAAATATTTGGTCTTCGATTTGGAAGCCACACGCCGGGAGCGAGACGAGCTACAAAGGCAGGTTTCGGATTCGCTGGATGACGAATTCCCGGCTGAGGGCTCCTAGACACCTTTTTGCGAGTCGAGCGAGCAGCGAGGTCTTGACGAATTATTCTCTAGGAAACGCAGCAGGGCCCCGGCTTACTGTTTGCCACCCGCGCGGTTTTTGCTTACTCTGAATAGGGTATATCAACGTTGACCAGAGGGCATAGAGCCCTCGGCATTTTACAATACGACGATCCGAATTGAACAAGCCGATTTAGCCATGGAGTTTACGCCCCGATCCTTAACACAGCGGTGCATCGATCT
>Ga0136644_10001181_pt1 | contig 20805 bp, 20 predicted proteins | sample C_130820_EF_Meta_FD_94780 | JGI IMG/M metagenome (GOLD analysis project Ga0136644, IMG submission 94780) | Freshwater microbial communities from Lake Croche, Canada to study carbon cycling - C_130820_EF_MetaG (v2) (version 2) | ecosystem: Environmental > Aquatic > Freshwater > Lake | place... | reverse complement strand
GCGATGCCGGCGCCCACCACCACGACATGGTGATCAGCCAATCGACGATCCTTTCCATTGGCCGTGAATCTCATACGGCGCGAAACGCACGAACATCGATTCCGAGAAGAACCCGCCGCGCGCAGCCGCCACGATCGCCTCCTGATGGGCGCCGCTGCGGGCATAGCGATCCATGGCGGCGACATCGTCCCAGACGGTGAAGGTCGCCTGACGCAGCAGGGGCGCTTCACCCACGCCGATCGCAAGCCGGCAGCCGGTGGCCCGCTCGAGGGATCGCTCGGCTGGTGGCTGCATCCGCCAGAATGCGGCAGCGCGGGAGGGCTTGATTGATGCGCGAGTCAGCGAGACCACCGGTCCTGCCTGGGGGGGGGTGGCGGTGACCGCCAGGCGATTCCCGGCCCAGCTGCCGCGGCAAGAGTAGACCTGCATTTTCACGCAGAAGGATTCGCGCGAGCGGTCTTGCCAGCGGCGCATCAGACCATCGTTTGCGGTGAAGGCGTCGGCGCTTGCTGCATCCTGAAAGACGCAGAAAAGGCCGAGAATCGACGCGCTGGGTTTCAAGCCGAAGCCGCCTTCGACGCCACTGCCCAGCACTTTGGCGAAACGCAGTCCGGCGGCGCCACGCAGTCCGGACTGGCCTCGAACCAGCCTTGACCATCCCCACAGGCGCCAAGCCGGATCAATATCGAAGGCCGCCATCACGACCACGTCGCGAGCGACGTCGCCATTGGCGCCGGCTGCGTCGGAACTCATGCCACCAGCGCTCAGGCCCCAGTCAGTGCGCGTTTTCGGCGGGATACTCGCCAAGCCCGTAGCGGCGCAGCTTCACATAGAGGCTCTGGCGCGACAGGCCCAGCATTTCGGCAGCCGCAGCACGATTGTCGCGAGTCAGCTGCAGCGCAGCCTCGATGCACATCTGTTCGATCAGGTCGGTGGTCTGGCCGACGATTTCCTTGAGCGGCACTCGACCGACGAGCTCGGCCAGTTGCGCCACGGCGCGAGACAGGCCGGGATTGTCGCTGCCCCGCGATTCGGTCTGCAGGCGTCGACCGACGTCGCGGATGGTGAATCCCAGGCAGGGCTGCTTGCCATTGGGAACCGACGCCGCAGAAATCTCGACCGAGGTCTCGGCGCCAAACCGTCCGCGGATGACGGTCGGAAACAATCTGACCGCGTCGTTCTGGCGCAGGTTGGCCATCAGTACCCCCAGATCCACGCCGGATCGGCCAAGCCAGCGGTCGAGCGACTCGCCGATGATCTGCTCGCCGGTATCAAACTGGGCCATCTCCGCGAAACTGTGATTGGCGTACAGCACGTTTCCGCTGGTGTCGGTGACCACGAGACCGTCCGGCGCACGTTCGATGGCCGCAAGGAGCGACTGCCGTGGGGCGTCGCTGGCGGTTGCCGACGCGCTGGACGGCAGCGACAGGTTGATCAGCAACAGGGAGTCATTGTCGACCCGGAAGGCCGAGACCAACAGTTCGACGCTGCGCTGGTTGGCGGTCTTGACCTTGATCGACGAACTTTGCGTCTGCTTGGCGCCCTTGAGGGTGTCCACGATTGCCAGCAGCTCGGTACTGCCGGCTGAATCGAAGCAGTCGCCGATCGCGCGGCCGATCAGGCGCTTTGGTGTCTCAGCGAAGAGCTGACCGCTGGCGGGGTTGGCTTCAATGATCTTCAAGGTGCCGGCATCGACGATCAGGACCGGCTCGGAGATCGACTCGAAGAGCATGCGATAGCGCGTCTCGGTCTGCCTCAGCCTGACATAGTCGCGCTGCATCGACTGCTGCGCTGCGACCAGTCTTTGCTGGACCGCCGCAAACTGCCGAAGATCACGGCCAATGGCGACCACCTGCCCCTTGGGGCCAGCCTGGATCGTCGAATAAAGAACCGGTATCGAGCTGCCTTCGCTGGAGGCGTGATTGACGTGTCGCCACTGGGGCTCAACGCGGCTGCCTGCCACCTGCAGCAGCGCTTCAACTTTCGGGCGACTCTCGGAGGTGACGGTCTCGGCCCAGGGCCGGCCGATCCAGTCGGTGTGCGCAAGGCCGGCGAACTCCTGGCTTCCGATCGAGACATCGCGAATGACGCCGCGTGAATCAACCAGCAAAGCGACATCGGCCGCTGCCGCGATCAGGTTGGCGGTATCTGCCGGGCCGAAGCCGGCAAATGAGTTCTTGAGGGGCGCCGCGCGGTTCACTGGTGGTCGGGTTAGGTGTGTTGACCCACGCCGGTCTTCGTCGGATGAAGGCTGTCTGTCATTACTTCTGCTGACTTGCGAATGCAAAGGATTCGGCCAATTCGACCGCCTGTCGCGCGTCGCATGCAGTGAAGTCGGCGCCGACCTCACCGACCAACGAGGCATTGTTAAGGAACACCGGCCCACCCACCATCACGCCAACCGAGGGGTTCCTGGAAGCCGATCGCAACTCGGCAATAAAACTTTCAAGCGATTCGAGTTGATCATCGACACTGGCTGACAGCCCGATCACATCGAACCATCCGTGACGGGCGAGCTCGGTCAATTCGTGAGCATTGGCGCAGGGCTCGGAATAGACGTCCCATCCAGCCCTTCGGAAGAACTCACACACCATCGTCAGACCAAGCGTGTGCTGGGAGCCCGGGGCTGCGACCAGCATGGCCCGAAGCGGTGAGCTTCTGGTCGATTCGAGCAGGGGCGCTGGTTCGGCGCTGCTCAGCTCGTAGACCATTTTCTGAATCCGCCACAGGCCAAGTGTCACCTGGGTGAAATCGCAAAGGTCATTGGTCCAGAACTCACCCAGGCGACGAGCCGACCCGGTGAACAGATCAAGGAAGATGCTTTCCAGCGACACCGGCCGATTGCGCAGCGCGGCAATGTAATCGTCGCAAGCAGACTCGTCGTCTTGCAGCAGCAGCGACGTAAATGTTTCGATATCGGACATCTCTGGTACCGATCCAGGCTCTCTGCCGGAAACCCCCGGCGCGACGGCCATCAGCCGATGGGCGAGCATCAGCCGGGGGATGACCTCGGTTTCGATGGTTCGTTGCAGCCACTGCTGATTGCGGGCTGGCGACGCCTTGGTATCCGAATAATAAGGAGAGGTTTCGCCCCGCGAACTGGGGTCCTGGCTCGCATCGGACTGCGAGCGGTTGCCGGATGAGCGCTCCATGAACCGTCTCCCTGACTGCTTGTCGTCCGCTAGCGTCGATATTGCAGGCTGGCTCCAGCCTTCCTGACGCAGATGGCGCTGTTCTGTTTCGGGTAACGCAAAGCCCTGGACGATTTGGCCAACGGACTGAATGCGGCGCTGCTGCAAGTGTTACCCCAGTGTCAGGGCCACTCAGCCGAGTGTCAAGCGCTCCGGCCTTTGAGCGGACCGGCTATTGACGACGTCAGCAGCGTGGAGTTGTCGATGCCTGAATCCTAGTGTCAGCCGGGGATTACGTCAAGACAGGTTGACAGTCGCCGGTGACGCGGCTAGATTGGGTCCATGGGGACAAATGACTTCACCGCTGAGCAAGCCGCTCAAAAGCGGCCGAAAACCGGCCGGCCGCCGCTTTATACGGCGGAAGAACGCAAGCGTCGAGACGAGACGAAGTGGACCCTCGTGCAGGGTCTGCTGGCCCCTTTCCAGTTCCTCGTGTTCATCATCAGTGTCGTTCTGGTGTGCCGCTATCTGACGACCGGGCAGGGTGAAACCGCAGCGACGATCTCGATCGTCGTCAAGACCATCACGCTCTACACCATCATGGTCACCGGCTGCATCTGGGAAAAGGTGGTCTTCGGCAAATACCTGTTTGCGCCGGCGTTTTTCTGGGAAGACGTTGTGAGCATGGGCGTGATCGCCCTGCATACCTATTACCTCTATGCCTTGCTGACCGGCGCAATCGATACCCGCCAGCAGATGTTCGTCGCGCTGGCCGCTTACGCCATCTATGTCGTCAATGCGATTCAGTTCGTTCTGAAGTTGCGCGCCGCCCGGTTGGGTGCCGCAGCCCGTGATCCAAGCGCCTTCGAGTCAGCTGCCAGGGCGGGTGCGGTATGAGTGAGGTCATCGCAATTCATCGTGAGTCGTCGGGCTGTCAGGATCAGCCGGTGCTGCGCGAACGCGGGCAGCGCGAAGTGTTCTGTGGCCTCACCGGAATCATCTGGCTTCACCGGAAGATCCAGGATGCCTTCTTTCTGGTGGTTGGTTCGCGCACCTGCGCGCATCTGATCCAGTCAGCCGCCGGGGTCATGATTTTTGCCGAGCCGCGATTTGCGACCGCCATCATCGATGAGCGTGATCTCGCCGGTCTCGCAGATGCCAATGTCGAACTCGATCGGGTCGTCACGCGCCTGCTCGACCGTCGGCCCGATATCAAGCTGCTCTTTCTGGTCGGCTCCTGTCCGTCTGAAGTCATCAAGCTCGACCTCGGCCGTGCCGCGCAAAGACTGTCGCAGCGCTTCTCGCCGTCGGTTCGGGTGCTGAACTATTCCGGCAGCGGCATCGAGACCACCTTTACCCAGGGCGAGGACGCCTGCCTGGCTGCGATGGTCCCGTCATTGCCGGCCCCTGCCGACAATGAGGCACCGGGATCGGAAAAGTCGCTGGTCGTGGTGGGTGCGCTGGCCGATGTGGTCGAAGACCAGTTCAAACGGATGTTTGATCAGTTGGGCATCGGTCCGGTGGCGTTTTTCCCGCCCAGACGCGCCAATGCGATGCCTGAGGTCGGACCCAACACCCGCTTTCTGCTGGCTCAACCGTTTCTGGCCGATACCGCGCGCGCACTCGAAGAGCGCGGGGCCACTCGACTCGATGCGCTGTTCCCGATCGGCGACGAAGGCACGACCGAATGGTTGCGTGCCGCAGCCGATGCCTGGGGCGTTGCGTCTGACAAATTCGACGCGGTGGTTGCACCGGGTCGGGCGCGGGCTCGCCGTTCGGTCGAACTGCACCAGGGTCTTCTGTCGGGTCGCAGCGTATTTTTCTTTCCTGATTCGCAGCTGGAGGTGCCGCTTGCGCGCTTTCTGTCGCGCGAGCTGAAGATGACCCTCACCGAAGTCGGTACGCCCTATCTGCACCGGCAGCATCTGTCGCGTGAGCTGGCACTGCTGCCGGATTCGATCACGCTGTCTGAAGGGCAGCATGTCGAGCGCCAGCTTGATCGCTGCAGGGCCTTGCAGCCCGATCTGGTGGTCTGCGGGCTGGGGCTGGCCAATCCGCTCGAAGCCGAGGGCATGACCACCAAGTGGTCGATCGAGCTGGTTTTCACGCCGATTCAGGGCTATGACCAGGCCGGCGATCTCGCCGAACTCTTTTCGCGTCCGCTGCATCGACGCACCAAGATCGCTGCCTGAGCGCGCCGCCATGCAACTCGCACTCTGGACGTATGAAGGCCCGCCGCATGTCGGGGCAATGCGCGTCGCCACTGCGATGCGGGGTCTGCATTACGTCCTGCATGCGCCGCAGGGCGACACCTATGCCGATCTGCTGTTCACCATGATCGAGCGCCTGCCGCAGCGCCCGCCGGTAACCTACACCACCTTCCAGGCGCGCGATCTCGGTGGCGATACCGCCGAACTCTTCAAGACCGCTGCGCGCGACGCCTACGAGCGCTTCGCGCCACAGGCGATGATTGTCGGTTCTTCGTGCACCGCCGAACTCATCCAGGATGATCCGGGTGGTCTGGCCAAGGCGCTCGATCTGCCGATTCCGGTGGTGGCGCTCGAGTTGCCCTCGTATCAGCGCAAGGAGAACTGGGGCGCCTCCGAAACCTTTTATCAGCTGGTGCGCCATCTGGTGGCGCCCGGCAAGCGTCCCGAGCGCCCGCAGGGAAAGCGTCCGAGTTGCAATCTGCTCGGTCCCACGGCGCTGGGTTTTCGGCATCGCGACGACATCCGCGAAATCACCGGGCTGCTCGCTCAACTCGGTATCGATGTCAATGTCGTGGCACCGATGGGTGCCACGCCAGCCGATATCGTCCGGCTTGGTGAGGCCGACTTCAATGTTGTGCTCTATCCCGAGACGGCCTCGCAGGCGGCTCAGTGGCTCGCCCGCAATCTGCAGCAGCCGATGACCAAGTCGGTGCCGCTGGGCGTCGGCGCAACCTGTGACTTCATCCGCGAAGTGGCCGAACTGGCGGGTGTCGACCCCACTGCTGTGCTGGCCGGCGCACCGTCGCGCGCCACCTGGTATTCGCGGTCGGTCGATTCGACCTACCTCACCGGCAAGCGGGTGTTCATTTTCGGTGACGCGACCCATGCGGTCGCTGCTGCGCGGGTTGCCACGCAGGAACTGGGCTTTACCGTCGTCGGTCTGGGGACCTACAGCCGGGAGTTTGCTCGCGAGATCCGTGAAGCCGCCAAGCTCTATGGCGTTGATCCGCTGATCTCCGACGACTACCTCGAAGTCGAAGAAGCCGTGAGCGCAGCACAGCCCGAGCTGGTGCTCGGTACCCAGATGGAGCGCCACATCGCCAAACGTCTTGGCCTGCCCTGCGCGGTCATTTCAGCCCCGGTCCATGTCCAGGATTTCCCTGCGCGCTATGCGCCGCAGATGGGATTCGAGGGCGCCAACGTGCTCTTCGACACCTGGGTTGCACCGTTGATGATGGGTCTCGAGGAGCACCTGCTGGGCATGTTCCGCGGCGACTTCGAGTTTCATGAAAACGCGCCCGCCTCGCATCTTGGCCGCACCGGTGTCGCAGCGGCGCCGATCGCGTCGACGACCGAGACCGATCAACACGACACCGCGCCGCAGGCGATCGAGTCACCGGTCGTCGAAATGATTTCTTTGACGCCTGCGTCATCGGACAGCCAGGTTGTGACAAGCACGCCTGACGCCACCGCAGTCTGGGATGGCGAAGCCCAAGCCGAACTTAAAAAAATTCCTTTTTTCGTTCGGGGCAAGGCTCGCAAGAACACGGAGCGCTATGCACTTGAGCGCGGCGTGTCACTGATCACGGTTGAGACACTCTATGATGCAAAATCGCACTTCGCACGCTGAGGCGACACCGGTGAATGTCGTCATCGTGACGATGGACACGCATCTGTCGAGCGCGGTCGATCGCGCCCGCGCGTCGCTCAAGCAGCAGATCCCCGGGCTTAATCTCACCCTGCATGCCGCGTCTGAATGGAGCGGCAAGTCCGACGGCCTTGAGCATTGCCTCGAGGACATCGCCAAGGGCGACATCGTCATTGCGACCATGCTCTTCCTGGAGGATCACTTTCTGCCGATTCTCCCCGCGCTCAAGGCGCGGCGCGATCACTGCGACGCCATGTTCTGCGCCATGTCGGCCAGCGAGGTCGTCAAGCTCACGAAGCTGGGCAAGTTCGATATGGACAAGCCGGCCTCGGGGCCGCTGGCATTGCTCAAGAAACTGCGTGGTAGCGGCAAGGACAAGGCAGCAACCGGCGGCGAAAAGCAGATGAAGATGCTGCGCCGGATTCCGCAGATGCTGAAGTTCATCCCGGGCACCGCGCAGGACGTGCGCAGCTATTTCCTGTCGCTGCAGTACTGGCTCGGCGGCTCGCAGTAAAACATGTTCAATATGGTCCACTTTCTGGTCGACCGTTATGCCGACGGCCCGCGCAAGTCCCTTCGGGGCTTGTCCAAGCCGGCCGCCCCGGTCGCTTATCCGGAGCTTGGTGTCTATCACCCGCGCATGGCATCGCGCATGTCCGAGAGCATGGAAGACCTGCCGCTGCCGGCCAATGTCGATGCGCCTCTGGGCACGGTTGGTGTGCTGATGCTGCGGTCCTATCTGCTGTCCGGCAACCACGGTCATTACGATGGCGTGATTGCGGCGCTCGAAGCGCGAGGCCTCAGGGTGATCCCGGCCTTTTCGGCCGGGCTCGACGCTCGCCCGGCGATCGACAAATTCTTCGTGCGCGACGGCAAGGCCACCATCGATGCGATGGTCTCGCTCTCAGGCTTCTCGCTGGTCGGCGGCCCCGCCTACAACGATGCCAAAGCGGCGGAAGACGTGCTGGCTGCGCTCGATGTGCCCTATGTCGCTGCCCATCCGGCCGAGTTCCAGACGCTGGATCAGTGGGGTGGTTCAGATCGTGGATTGCTGCCGGTCGAGAGCACCATCATGGTCGCCATTCCCGAACTCGACGGCGCAACCGGTCCGATGGTTTTCGGTGGCCGACCCGGTGCGGAGGGCGTGACCTGCGCCGGCTGCCACCACCACTGCACCTTCACCAAGTCCGATACCGCGCAGGACATGGCTTCCTGTCCCGAGCGCGCCATCATGCTGTCGGCACGCGTGTCCAAGCTGATCGCCATGCGTCGTGCCGAGCACGCCGATCGCAAGGTCGCGATCGTGCTCTTCAACTTCCCGCCAAATGCAGGAAACATCGGGACGGCAGCGTTTCTGGCGGTGTTCGAGTCGCTCTTCAACACGCTTGCCGGCATGAAGGCGCAGGGCTACACCATCGACATGCCTGACAGTGTCGATGCGCTGCGTGAATCGATCCTCAAGGGCAATGCCGAGCAGCATGGCGCCGATGCCAACGTCCATGTCCTGATCAAGGCCGACGACCATGTGCGCCGCGAGCGCTGGCTCAAGGAAATCGAAGCGCAATGGGGTCCGGCACCAGGCAAACAGCTGAGCAACGGGAATTCAATTTTTGTGCTTGGCAAGCAGTTCGGCAATGTGCTGGTGAGCGTGCAGCCATCCTTCGGCTACGAAGGCGACCCGATGCGCCTGCTGTTTGAAAAGGGTCTTGCGCCAACGCATGCGTTTTCGGCTTTCTATCGCTACCTTCGCGAAGATTTCAACGCGCATGCGGTGTTGCACTTCGGTACCCACGGTGCGCTCGAGTTCATGCCCGGCAAGCAGGCCGGCATGTCCGGCACCTGCTGGCCTGACCGTCTGATCGATGATCTGCCGAATCTCTACCTTTATGCCTCGAACAATCCGTCGGAAGGCGCGATCGCCAAGCGGCGCTCGGGCGCGACGCTGATCAGTTATCTGACGCCTCCGATCACCCAGTCCGGTCTTTACAGCGGCCTCATTGAACTCAAGAGCTCGATCGATTCCTGGCGCAGTCTTGCGCCGTCAGACGGGCACAAGCGGACCGATCTGGCCACGCTGATCCAGTCGCAGGCCGCCCAACTCGATCTGGTCAGTGCCGAGCCGATCTGGTCGACCGACACCGATGCTCGCGTGCTGGCGCTTGGCGAGAAAATCCTCGAACTCGAATACAGCCTCATTCCGTTTGGCCTGCATGTGGCCGGGCAAGCGTCGAGCGCACTTGAGCGTACCGACATGCTGCTGGCAATGGCCGAGTCGAGTGAGGCGTCGGCACCGTCGCGCGAGTCCATCGAACTGCTGGTGGCAGGCTCGACGGCTGCGCAGGCCCTGTCGGCGTCGGGTCTGGCGGTCGACGACGCCTCGCGAAAGCTTTTCGACTCGCTCGCGCAATCCAACCGGCTGCTGTCTGAAGATCACGAGGTCGGTGCGATCCTCGCTGCACTCGATGGCCGCTTCATCCGGCCGTCGCCGGGCGGTGACATCCTGCACACCGCTGATGTGCTGCCGACCGGGCGCAACATTCACGGCTTCGATCCCTTCCGCATTCCAAGTGCCTTTGCAATGCGCGATGGCGCAGCTCAGGCGCAGCGACTGCTTGATACCTACGCCAAGGGTGGCAATTTGCTGCCCGAGACCATCGCGATGGTCCTGTGGGGCAGCGACAATCTGAAATCAGAAGGTGGCCCGCTTGCGCAGGCCCTGGCGCTGATGGGCGCGGTGCCGCGCTTTGACAGTTATGGCCGCATCGCCGGCGCCACGCTTGTGCCTCTGGAAGAACTGGGACGGCCCCGCATCGACGTGATGGTGACCATCTCGGGCATCTTCCGCGATCTGATGCCGCTGCAGATCAAGCTGCTGGCTGAAGCCGCTTTCATGGCCGCCAGCGCCGATGAAGCTCCCGAGATGAACTACATCCGCAAGCATGCGCTGGCGTATCAGCTCGAGCATGGGTGCACGCTGGAGATCGCTTCGCTTCGTGTCTATGGCAACGCCGAAGGCGCCTACGGATCGAATGTGAACAACCTCGTCGAGAGCAGCCGCTGGGCCGAAGAAGACGAACTCGCCGAAACCTATTCGCGCCGCAAGGGCTTCGCGTATGGCCGTGGTGGACGTGCGGTGCAGCAGTCGGCGCTGTTGCAAAGCCTACTGGCCGATGTGCAGCTTACCTATCAGAACCTCGATTCAGTCGAGCTTGGCGTGACCACCGTCGACAACTACTTCGATACCCTCGGCGGTATCACCGGTGCGGTCAAGCGGGCACGCGGCGGCAAGACACCGCCGGTCTTCATCGGCGATCAGACCCGCGGGGAAGGCACCATCCGCAGCCTTGAAGATCAGGTCGCGCTTGAGACCCGCACGCGCATGCTCAACCCGAAATGGTTCGAGGGCATCCTCAAGCATGGCTACGAAGGTGTGCGCCAGATCGAGGCTCATGTCACCAACACCATGGGCTGGTCGGCGACGACCGGACAAGTCCAGCCCTGGGTCTACAAGCAGCTATCCGAAACATTCATGCTCGATCCCGAGATGCGTGAACGGCTGGCCCAGCTCAATCCCACCGCGTCCGCGCGAGTGGCCAATCGGCTTCTCGAAGCTTCGGATCGTCAGTACTGGACGCCCGAGCCCGAGATGCTCGAGGCCTTGCGAAGAGCCAGCGAGGAACTCGAAGACCGGCTCGAAGGTGTTTACGAAGGTACCCCAGCATGACAACCGCAACCGTTCCGTTCTCCGACATCAAGCGCCCATCAAAGGGCCTCGATGGCGCCGGCAGTGTGCAGGTGCAGCTCGACCCTAACCTCAAGATCGGCAATGCCAAGGTCTTTGCGGTCTATGGCAAAGGCGGTATCGGCAAGAGCACCACGTCATCGAACCTGTCGGTGGCCTTCTCAAAGCTCGGCAAGCGCGTACTGCAGATCGGCTGCGACCCCAAGCACGATTCAACCTTTACCCTGACCAAGAAGCTGATGCCGACCGTCATCGATGTGCTCGAGTCGGTCGACTTCCATGCAGAAGAGCTGCGCCTCGAGGACTTCGTCTTCGAGGGCTACAACGGTGTGATGTGTGTCGAAGCCGGCGGCCCGCCGGCTGGCACCGGCTGCGGCGGCTATGTGGTCGGTCAGACCGTCAAACTGCTCAAGGAACATCACCTGCTCGAAGACACCGATGTGGTGATCTTCGATGTGCTGGGCGATGTGGTGTGCGGCGGCTTTGCCGCGCCGCTGCAGCATGCCGACCGCGCGCTGATCGTGACCGCCAACGACTTCGATTCGATCTTTGCGATGAACCGGATCGTTCAGGCGATCGCCGCCAAGGCCAAGAACTACAACGTGCGTCTCGGCGGCGTGATTGCCAACCGCAGCAAGGACACCGATCAGATCGATAAGTTCAATGATCGTGTCGGTCTGAAGCGGATGGCGCATTTTCCTGATCTGGACGTCATCCGGCGCAGCCGCCTGAAGAAGTCGACCCTCTTCGAGATGGAATATTCGCCTGAGCTCGAGGCCGTGCAGAACGAATATCTGCGACTGGCCGCAGCCCTCTGGGCTGGCACCGATCCGCTGGCGCCCGAAGCCTTGAAGGACCGCGATATTTTTGACCTGCTTGGATTCGATTGAAGCCTGATCGCATGAACGACACCACCTATCTGGATCGTCGCGGCGAGATCGAGCACTACTTCGATCGCACCGCCGTGGAGGCCTGGGCCCGACTGACCTCGTCAGCGCCGGTCAGCGGCATCCGCGCGACCGTTCGCGCCGGTCGCGACAAGATGCGCGAGACCCTGCTCAGCTGGTTGCCCGATGATCTGAGCGGCAAGCGCGTGCTTGATGCCGGCTGCGGCACCGGCGCGCTGGCGGTCGAGTGCGCCCGCATGGGTGCGAAGGTGGTGGCGATCGATCTGTCGCCCACGCTGGTCAATCTGGCGCGCGAGCGCCTGCCGACCGACATCAATCCGTCGAACATCGAGTTCTGTGCCGGCGACATGCTCGATCCGGCGCTGGGCGAATTCGATCATGTTGTCGGCATGGATTCGCTGATTCATTACGAGCCCGACGATGTGCTGCGCGCGCTTGCGGCCCTGGCGCCTCGTACCCGCGACTCGGTGCTGTTTACCTTCGCGCCTCGCACGCCTCTGCTGGCCACGATGCGGGTGGTGGGTCGGGCATTTCCGCGCGCCAACCGCGCGCCCTGGATCGTCCCGGTTGCTGCCGGGAAGTTGGAGAGAAAGCTGTCTGCCCTGCCGCAGCTGCAGGGCTGGGAGTCGGGCCGCACGTTTCGGGTGTCGACCGGCTTTTACACCTCTCAGGCGATCGAGTGGCGGCGCAAATGAAGGCAACGATGACATCGAAGCCCAAGGGCAAACGCTTTACCCAGATCCTGATGTCGATCGATGCCCGCTATCTGCCCTTTGCCGATGCGGCCAGCGCCGGTTTGCCGCTGTCGCGCTTGCTGCGACTGTCGCTGTTTCAAGTGACGGTGGGCATGGCCACCGCGCTCATTGTCGGCACGCTCAATCGGGTCATGATCGTGGAGCTTGGCGTGCCGGCCTGGCTGGTCGCGTTCATGGTGGCCCTGCCGCTGCTGGTGGCGCCGTTTCGCGCCTTTACCGGCTACAAATCGGATACCCATCGCTCGGCCTTCGGATGGCGGCGCGTGCCCTTCATCTGGACCGGCACGATGCTGCAGTTCTTCGGTCTGGCGATCATGCCCTTCGCCCTGCTGGTGCTGTCGGGGCAAGGCGCCGTGCCCACGCCGCCCTGGGTCGGCCAGGCGGCGGCGGCCTTTGCCTTTCTGGTTGTCGGCATCGGTCTGCAGACCGCGCAGACCGCGGGTCTTGCGCTGGCCACCGACCTTGCCGATGAAGAAACGCGTCCGCGGGTGGTGGCGCTGATGTACGTGATGCTTCTGATCGGCATGGTCGGAAGCGGCACGTTCTTTGGCGTGGTGCTGGCCGACTTTGCGCCCAAGACCCTGGTGCAGGTGGTGCAGGGCGCTGCCCTGATCACGCTGGTGCTCAACAGCATTGCGCTGTGGAAGCAGGAGGCACGCAACCCCGAGCGCGCAGCCATGCTCAAGGCCCAGGTCGAGCCGTCCTTCCGGGATGCCTGGCGGCGCTTCATCGGCACCGGGCGTGCGCGCCGTTTTCTCTGGACGGTCGGTCTGGGTACTGCGGCCTTCAATATGCAGGACATCATCCTCGAGCCCTATGGTGGCGAAATCCTTCACCTGAGCGTCGGTGCAACCAGTGCCCTGACCGCGATGATGGCCGCAGGGTCGCTGATCGGTTTTGCGCTTGCCGCGCGGGTGCTGTCGAGAGGGACCGATCCGTTGCGGGTCGCCGCGTATGGCGCGCTGGCGGGTTTGCCTGCCTTCCTTGCGGTGCTGTTCGCAGCACCGGCCGAGTCGCCCACGCTGTTTCGCCTGGGTGCGGCCTGCGTCGGTTTTGGCGGTGGCCTTTTTGCGGTCGGCACCCTGACCGCCGCAATGCGGATGGAAGAACGAGGCTTCGTCGGACTGGCGCTGGGCGCCTGGGGGGCGGTGCAGGCGACCGCCGCGGGGCTGTCGATCGCAGGTGGCGGACTGATCCGGGATGTTTTCTCGAGTCTTGCCACGGCGGGTGCCTTGGGCGAAGCGCTTGCGATGCCGGTCACCGGCTATGGTTTTGTATACGCCCTCGAGTTGTCGTTGCTGTTTGTCACCCTGATTGCCATTGGACCGCTTGTTGGGCGCGGAACGGTGGTCCCCTTGTCGGAACGCAAGTTCGGGCTTGCCGAACTACCCGGTTAATCGAATCCATTCAGAAGGAGAATTCATCATGCAAGTTGGAGCCATCACCGGCTACGTCGATCTCGCGCAATTACTGCTCTATGCGTTCTGGATATTCTTCGCCGGGCTGATCTATTACCTCGCCCGCGAAAATCATCGCGAAGGCTATCCGATGGAGTCCGACAGCCTCGGGCGCGCGGTCGTCAATGGCTTTCCGGTTCCGGAACCCAAAGTTTTCAAGCTGGCCAATGGCCACGAAGTGGTGGTTCCCGATCTCAGCAAGGGTGAGCCGCCGCGTGCCTTTGTGGCCACGAGCGAGCTTCCCGGCTCACCGATCGAGCCGACCGGCAATCCGATGCTCGACGGCGTCGGCCCCGGTGCCTATGCAATCCGTGCCGACGTGCCCGAAATGAACATCCACGGCGAAGCGGTGATCCGTCCGCTGCGTGTGCTCGCCGGTTACGACGTTGCCAGGCAGGACGTCGATCCGCGCGGCCTGCCGGTGATGGGTGGCGATGGCAAGCAGGGCGGCATCGTCCGCGATGTCTGGCTCGATACCTCAGAAATGCTGTTCCGCTATCTCGAGGTCGAGACCAACACCGCTGCCGGCTCGCGCACGGTCCTGCTGCCGATGACCTTTGCCCGTATTCGTCGCAATGCGGTGGAGGTCAATTCGATCTATGGCCATCACTTCGGCGCTGTGCCTGGGCTCAAGCATGGCGATCAGGTCACCCTGCTCGAAGAAGAGAAGATCATGGCCTATTACGGCGGCGGCACGCTTTATGCCGATCCCAAGCGTCTGGAGCCCTTCCTGTGAACGTCCAGCACACCGGTCACGAACACGAGTTCGAGCCTCAGCACGGCCTGCCCGAAAGGCTGCCGGAAAACGAGCGCATCCTCTGGCAGGGATCACCCGACTTTCGCAAGCTGGCTCGAACCGCGTTTCACCTTCGTACGCTCGCGATCTATTTCGCGGCCATGCTGGCGATTCGCGCCTACAGCGTTTTGCCCGACGCCAGCTCGCTGCGCGATGCGGTGATGCTGATGGCCGTGCCGACCGTGCTGGCCCTGCTCGCGCTCGGCACGATCGCGGTGCTCGCCTGGCTGGCCTGCCGCACCACGGTCTACACCATCACCGATCGCCGTGTCGTGATGCGTGTGGGCGTGGTGCTCACGCTGAGCTTTAATCTGCCCTTGACGTCCCTGCGCTCGGCGGACATCAAGATGATGGACGACGGTTGCGGCGACATCGCACTGACGCTGGCGGGCTCCGATCACATCGCCTACTTTCACTTGTGGCCGCACGTGCGCTCGTGGCGACTGGCGCATCCCGAGCCGACCCTGCGTTCAGTGCCCGATGTGGCGAATGTCGCCGCGCTGCTGTCGCAGGCCTGGTCGCAAGTCAATGAAATGCCGGCGCAGCCGATGCCCACGACGGCGAACGGTGCGGGCGCCAAGCCGGTTTCCTTGCAGCCGAGCATGAGCTGATGAGCGACACCATGACTCAGCCCCTTGGTCCGCTGACGCCCCGCAAGGCACCGGATACCTTTCCCAAGTGGGTGCTCTGGTGCGCCGGCGGCTTGATTGCGTTCTCGCTGATCAGCGTCGGTCTGGTCCGCATCACCGGTAATGGCCCCGACCAGATTCGCCAGTCGATGCCCGATGTCAGCGCGCAGCGTGCACTGCGTTTTGAGGATCGGCCCAATGGCGGTGTTGCAATCATTGACGGGGCGAATGGGCAGGTCATTGCCGAGCTCACCGGTGAGCAGGGCTTTTTGCGCGGCACGGTCCGAGCCTTGGCCCGCGAGCGTCATGCGCGCGGACTTGGTTCTGAAATGCCTTTCGAGCTGATCGCCCATTCAAACGGTAGACTCACCCTGGTCGATCCGGCGACCGGTCAGCGCATTGATCTCGAATCATTCGGACCCTCGAATTCAGGCAAATTCGAGCAGTTCCTGACACCGTCGGCCGCCGCCGCCAAATAACGCAGGACTTCAGACATGTCGACCATGGAAGCCGTCACCTCCTCCGAAGCTGCTGCCAGCAAAGCCAAGGAAGACACGCTCCTTAGCCCGAAGTTTTATACCACCGACTTCGCCGCCATGAACCGGCTCGATATCTCGCCGGTGCGGGCCGAATGGGACGCCATGATGGCCGAGTACGAGGGTGACAATAATCACGACCACTTTCAGCGCACCCCCGAATTTGTCGCTGAGGTCGAGGCGGTTTTCTCGAAGGTTTCGCCCGAGCTGCGTCAGGAATTCATCGATTTTCTGATCTCGTCGGTGACCTCGGAGTTCTCCGGCTGCATTCTCTACAACGAGATTCAGAAGAACGTCGAGAATCCCGATATCAAGGCGCTGATGCGTTATATGGCCCGTGACGAGTCGCGCCATGCCAGCTTCATCAATCAGTCGCTCAAGGACCTTGGCATCGGCCTTGATCTGGGCAGTCTCAAGCGCAACAAGGCCTATACCTACTTCAAGCCGAAATACATTTTCTACGCGACCTACCTGTCGGAGAAGATCGGCTACGCGCGCTACATCACGATTTTCCGCCAGCTTGAGCGCCATCCTGACAAGCGTTTTCACCCGATCTTCAAGTGGTTTCATCGCTGGTGCAACGACGAGTTCAGACATGGCGAGTCGTTTGCACTGATCATGCGCGCCAACCCGCAGTTGCTGCGCGGTGGCAATGTCTACTGGATCCGTTTTTTCCTGCTGGCGGTCTACGCGACCATGTACGTGCGAGACCACACGCGTCCGATGCTCCATCAGGCGATGGGCTTCGAGTCGACCGATTACGACTACACGGTTTTCCGGATCACGTCCGAGATCTCGAAGCAGGTGTTTCCGATCACGCTCGATATCGACAACCCGGCTTTTCGTGCGGGCTTCGACAGGCTGCTCGCGATCCAGACCGGTCTTACCGCGGCCAAAAAGCGCGGCGGACTCGTGGGTCGTCTCCAGCAGGCGGGTTGGGCGGCGCGCGGTCTGGCAACGTTCGCACGGCTGTATTTTGTGCCCGTGGTTCACAACGAGCTGCCTTCGAATGTCCGCGCCGTTGCGGCGTGGTGAGTCGAAGACCGCCTCCGCTGATTCATCAAGGCGCCTGCTGACATGCTCTCCGTTCCTGCCGCAGTCGTCTTTGCGGTGATCATCTGGTGGGCGAGTACCGGGTTGATCCTGATGCTCGATGGCCTGCCACGCGGCACCTTCCGCTGGAGCCTGGTCGTCTCGACACTGCTGGCGGTGGCGGCCCTTGTCGGTCTCGCCCACACCGCCAACCAGACCTCGGTCTCGGGTGTCTATTGCGCCTTCACCTGTGCCTTGCTGGTGTGGGGTTGGCACGAGCTGACCTTCCTGACCGGCTGGATCACCGGACCACGCCGAATCGCCTCACCGCCCGGACTGACAGGATGGCCGCGGTTTTCCCAGGCGGTGCAGGCGATTCTCTGGCACGAGCTCGGCATCCTCGCTGCCGGTGCGGCCATCATGTCCATCACCTGGGACGCACCCAACCAGATCGGCACCTGGACCTTCCTTGTGCTCTGGCTGATGCGTACCAGCGCCAAACTCAATCTCTACTTTGGCGTTCGCAATCTCAGCGAAGAATTTCTGCCGCCGCATCTGACCTACCTGCAGAGCTTTTTCCGGCGCCGTCCGATGAATGCGTTTTTCCCTTTCGCAGTCGGTATCGCGACGGTCGTGCTGGCGCTGATCTTCATGAGCGCCTCCGATCCGGCAACCACCGTCGACCAGTCGGTGGGACTGGCGCTGGTCGGCACGATGCTCGCGCTGGCCATCCTTGAACATTGGCTGCTGGTGCTGCCCCTGTCGTCGACGGCCCTGTGGCGCTGGGCCATCCGACATCGCGACGCCGCCAAAGCCGACACCGACACCTCGACATCCCGCCGCAGTGCAACGCCGGTGCTTGCTGCCGACGCTGCGTTGCCCGTCCTGCGCCCGCCGGCGACCTGACTTACTCCGAATTCAGCGAGCGATCATGCAGCTCTCGACCCCGCAGTTCACGACCCTGGCCGACGAACACCTCGTCCCGATGCAGTCTGGTGACGAGGGTAGGCCGATGGACGACGCCAAAGCCCTGCGCACCCTGATGCAGGGTGGATCCAAGACCTTCTTTGCCGCGTCCCTGCTGCTGCCGCCGCGGGTTCGGGCACCCGCCACAGCGCTCTATGCCTTCTGTCGGCTGGCCGACGATGCGATCGACGACGGCGTCGACAAGACCGGCGCCTATCGCGATTTGCAGCGTCGCCTCGATGCGATCTATGCCGGGCGGCCTGAGGCGGTCGATGCCGATCGCGCCCTGTTGCCGGTCGTGCGTCAATACGGCATTCCGCGTGAATTGCTCGATGGCCTGCTCGAGGGTTTTTTCTGGGATGCAGAGGGCCGTCGCTACGAGACGCTGGCTGATGTGCAGTCTTATGGCGCCCGGGTTGCCGGAACTGTCGGCGCCATGATGGCGCTGATCATGCAGACCCGCTCGGCAGATGCCCTGGCGCGCGCCTGTGAGCTTGGCGTGGCGATGCAGCTCACCAACATTGCCCGCGACGTCGGCGAAGATGCCCGTGAGGGCCGACTCTATCTGCCGCTGCAGTGGTTGCGCGAGGCCGGCATCGATCCTGAGACCTGGCTTCGTGACCCGGTCTTCAACGACGCCATTGCCAGCGTCATCGCGCGTCTGCTCGAGGCGGCCGATGATCTCTATCGTCGTGCCGAAGCGGGCATTGCGGCCTTGCCGCGCGATTGCCGTCCGGCGATCCGTTCGGCGCAACTGGTGTATGCCGAGATCGGCGAAGAAGTGCGTCGGCATGGCTTCGATTCGATCAGCCGCAGGGCGGTGGTGTCGGGTCGCCGCAAACTGATGCTGATCTCGCGCGCATCGTCGGTTTTTCTGATCGCACCGCGTGCTGCCGACCTGTCGAGCGGCCCATTGCCCGAGATTGCTTTTCTGGTCGATGCGGCTGCCGATACCCTCAGCGGGCGGCCGACCGCTCGCGTTCCCGGCAAAGCTCGCCGTCGCTCCTTCGACGAGAAGGTCGTCTGGGCGACCGATCTGTTCGAGCGACTGTCCGAGCAGGACCGTCTGGCCCGTTGACGCGGGCCTGACGCAGGCAGTTCGGGACGCGATGGACACGGCCTTGAAGCTGGTCGAGGTCGGCGTGATCGGCGCGGGTGTTGCGGCATTTTGCTGGTGGCAGTTTCGCGACCTCAGGATCGAGCGCGAGAAGGCGGCCGCGCGCGCGGCCGCGTTGCCCGGCCCGCAGGCCGAACCACCTGTCAATCCGGGCAATGAGCCAGGCGTCGACATCGATGCCGATGTGGCCGATGCGGGTGCGCAAGTGAGCGACAACCCGGGCAGTCTGTCTGCCGGCAAGACGGGGCGCAGCTCATGAGCGCCGCGATCAAGACCATCCACATCGCCAGTGCCTGTCTGTTCCTTGGCAATGTCATTGTCAGCGGGACCTGGGCCGCGCTTGCCGAGCGCACGCGTGATCACAAGATCATCCGCTTCAGCAATCGCCTGGTGCTCATCACCGATATCCTGTTCACCCTCAGCGGATCGCTCGGCGTGGTCATTACCGGTTATCTGATGGCGACGCCCATGGGCGGTGAAGCGGTCAATCCATGGATCCGCTGGTCCTATCTGCTGCTGGGGCTATCGGGGCTGATCTGGGCCTTTGTGCTTGTCCCGATCCAGCTCAAGCAGCGCAGGATTCTGGCGACGACCGACACCATCACGGACGACTATCTTCGGCTGTCGCGGCTGTGGCAGATCACCGGCGCGATCGCGACCGTGCTGCCCTTGCCGATCCTGTATTTCATGATCGCCAAGGTGCACTGAGTGGCGCGTTCAGCAAGCGATCGCCAATGCGATCAGTGACCGCCTAGCGAATGGGTCGCGCCGAGTCGCTGGCGGGCAAGGTCGTCCTGATCACCGGCGCGGGTGCCGGCATCGGCGCAGCCGGTGCGCGTGAACTGCATCGGCGCGGTGCAGTGCCGGTGCTGGTCGATTGCGATCGGGAGACCGTCGAATCGGCTGCCGCGGCCATCGGTTCGCAGACCATGGCGCTGGTGGCTGACGTCACCTCGGCTGCCGATTGCGAGGCGGCGGTGGCGGCGGTCATCGAGCGCTATCGGCGTATCGACATCGTCTGGGCCAACGCAGGCGTAGCCGCCTTCGGTCAGCTCGCCCATATCGATCCGGTGGCCTGGAAGCGATGCTATGAGGTCAACGTCATGGGCGTCTTCAATACCGTGCGTGCGGCGCTGCCCGAGCTGATCCGCTGCAAGGGATTCATCGCAGTCTCGGCGTCGGTCTCGTCCTTTGCGGCGCCGCCGGCGATGTCGGCTTATGCAGCATCGAAAGCCGCCGTCGAGGCGATGTGCAATTCATGGCGCATCGAACTGGCCTCGCACGGTGTCGGCATCGGCGTCATCCATGCGTCCTGGGTCAAGACCGCCCTGGTGACCGAGGGCGCCCTGCATCCAGGCTTTGTGCGACTGCGTCAGACCGTTCCCGGTCCGATGAATGTTGATATCGATCCCGAGGAGGCGGCGCGTCGCATGGTCGAGGGCATCGCCCGTCGCGACCGAAGGATCTGGGTGCCGGGCTGGGTTCGGCTGCTGCATTGGCTGCGTCCCTGGCTGCACACGCCGCTCTTTGAGCGCGATCTGCTGCAGGCGGCGCCGGATATCGAGCGCTTCTATCTCGAAGGTTTGGCCGCCGAAGGGCGCCTGGCATCGTCTTTCGGGCCGCGCGAGCATCAGCGTGCCCTGGAGCGACTGCGACGCGGCGGTGAGTGACACCGGATGTCGGGCAGCATGGTCATTTTTCCGCGATCTCAAAGACTTGGGTAGGATTCGCCCAAACGCATCGCAACCCGCCGCAAAGACGGCTCAAGGAGACCATGACATGACTCAAACCACCCGTCGCAATCTGATGATTGCCGCAGCTGCCGGTGCTGCCACCGGTTTGGCGACGCCGCTTCGCAGTGCCCGTGCGCAGACGTCG
>Ga0136644_10001180_pt1 | contig 20811 bp, 15 predicted proteins | sample C_130820_EF_Meta_FD_94780 | JGI IMG/M metagenome (GOLD analysis project Ga0136644, IMG submission 94780) | Freshwater microbial communities from Lake Croche, Canada to study carbon cycling - C_130820_EF_MetaG (v2) (version 2) | ecosystem: Environmental > Aquatic > Freshwater > Lake | place... | reverse complement strand
TTGTTGAAGAACCACTTGTACAAGAACCACTTGTAGAAGAACCAGTTGTAGAAGAACCAGTTGTAGAAGAACCAGTTGTAGAAGAACCAGTTGAACCAGAACCAGTTGTAGAAGAACCAGTTGTAGAAGAACCACTTGTAGAAGAACCACTTGTAGAAGAACCAGTTGTTGAAGAACCAATACAATTAAACATTCCAAAAATAGTATTTATAGTTCCTTATAGAGATAGAGAACAACAACAACGATTTTTTTCACAACATATGAAAATTGTTTTAGAAGATATGGACCCAGAAGACTATAAAATATATTATATTCACCAAAAAGATATGCGAGAATTCAATAGAGGGGCAATGAAAAATATAGGATTTTTGGTAGTTAAAAATAAATATCCAAATGATTATAAAAATATTACATTAGTATTTAATGATGTGGATACTATGCCATATACAAAAAATTTTTTAAATTATGAAACTACAACAGGAACTGTTAAACATTTCTATGGATTTACATACGCTTTGGGAGGTATTGTATCAATGAAAGCAGGAGATTTTGAAAAAGTAGGTGGCTTTCCAAACTTTTGGGCATGGGGATATGAAGACAATCTATTGAACAAAAGAGTAACACAAAATTTAAATATTGATAGAAGCCAATTCTATAATATAATGGATAAAAATATTTTTCAAATGAAAGATGGATTAGGAAGATTAGTAAACAGAGGAGAATTTGACAGATATTTAAATGAAACAACAGAGGGTTGGCATTCTATTCAAGGTTTAGAATATAATATTGATGAAAATACAGGTTTTGTAAATGTAACAAATTTTTATACAGGAATAGTTTCTAATCCAAATGAAAATAAAATCCACGATTTAAGAAATGGAAGTAGACCATTTGGTGGGATTTTAAATATGAACACAAAAAGAAGAAATCCAAGATTAGGAATGATGATGTAATCAAATATCATAACATTCTATAATTTTATATGTTATACCAATCTCATTATTATTTTCCCAAATACCAGAAATTTTAATAATATATTGAGGATAATTTTTGTTCATTTTTGATAAATTATAATCCTTATATAATTTTAAATTACCAGTTAATAATTGTTTACTTAATATACAATTTGTGCGCTTATTTATTTCATTAATTTGTTTATAGTATTCAATAATTCTATATTCTATTTTAGATAATTCTTGAATGATTGCTGTATTTATAATACTTGTAGGATTATATTTCATAAAAAATTTATTCATTTGTTTGTCTATTGATTGTATTTCTAAAAACAAATTAAAATAAATACTATTTAATGAAAAATTATTATTTGAATAAATGATTTTTGCAAATGTTCCATCCATAATCATATTTCTTTTACTCTCTAAAAAAATTATATTATTTAATTGAAATTTGGAAATATCTAATACAACATTCATATTATTTATATAAAAACTTATTAACCTATAACAAGTTTTTATTTTTATTTACTTTACATTATATCTTTTATTGTATAATTTATTGATTATTTAATCATAATGATATTTTATCTATCATTTGGAATTACAAGTATTGCTTGAATTATTCCAGCTGCAATAGTTTTGCTTATTACAACTTATATTATTATTTATATCATAACAATTATGTTTATTGCTGCATTGATATAAATTACTATTCCACTCACATTTACCTGTATTAGTTAGACAGTCTTTTTTATTCAATACGTTACAGCTTATTTTATTATTTATATTTGAAGTATTATCTTGATTTAATCCTTCTTTATAACTGAATAAATAATAAATTATAAACATAGCTAATATAAGTACAACTAAATAGATAATAGCCTGTTTATTTTTGAAAATATTTGTTATAAATTTCATTATATAATAAATATATATTTTTATTTATTTTTTATAAAAGGTTTGAATTGACAATTTTTACTACTATCATTCCAATTACAATAAAAATTGCTTTTACATTTTTTTTCATTAACATTACAACGGTGTTTATTAATACATTGTTCAGTATTTGCATACCATATACATTGGTTTGAATGATAAAAACAGTTTTTTTTATTATTATGATATTTACAGTTTGGTTTTCGGTTACCATAATATTTATTTAAGAATTTATTATACAAAGCATAATTATTCGATTTATTACTATCTTGCTGAACATAGTTTTCTTTATATTTTAATAAATAGTATATAATAAAAATAAATAAAATTAGCAATGCTAAATATATAATTATCTGTTTATTTTTGAAGATATTTGTTATAAATTTCATTATATAATATATATATTATAGTATATAATAATGTCAGCAAGATTAAATATGAACGAAATTAGGTATTTTCCTTGGAAAGGGAAAACATTTAATCAAATTACAAGTATAATAAAAAAAAATTCGATACCTTCAAATAATTCATCACATAGTTATTTTATGCCTCCACCTTTAAAAATATACAGAAGAGAAATAGTTAGTTCAACTGATGTTTCATACAACTGTAAAAGTAATAAGTCAATGAGTATTGATATTTTTGATATGCCAGGTGGAACAATTGTAAATTCAAGTTCTACCACAACAAACGGTTTGATAAACACTTTAGATATAAATTTAACAACAAGTAAATATGAACGACCAGGAACATGTCAAAATGACATTAAAAATTGTATGTCACAAGTATCGAATGCTCGTCGTAGAGTTAGAAGTAGTGGAATAATAAAAAAACAATTTGATTTAACAAAAAATAATGATACAACATATCATACATCCACAAATCAATATTTAGTAAGTCGTAACAGAACATTTCAACAAAACCAATATTATTATATTAGACAAGGAAATTCTGCAGCAAAACCAGGCGACCCTTTATCTAAAGAAAATATCTACTCACCAAATGGTATAAATCACTGTAAAAATTATTTAATTACTACAGATACATCTTTTGGATATCAATGGGTAGATAGAAAATTATATACTGTTGATATTTCAGCTGGCAATTATACGGTTGATGATGTGAATTCACTATTTCAACGTGTAATGACGTATAATAAACATTATTTTATAAATAAACAAACTGGTTCATATGTTTATTTATTAAATATTGGTTATAATAATAATTTAAATAAGTTGGAATTAACATCATTACAAACGACTCTTGATATATTTAATTCAAGTCAATATTCACCTCCAGTAAATGAATATAATGTAGAAATAACAACATGGTCAAGATATTTATATTTATATGATAATGCTACAAGTGTTCATATTACTGTATGGCCTGTATTTGTTATCTTTAATAATATTTTTAAAACAGCAATTGGTTTCAATTCAACAATAAATAGTACAAATGACATAGTAAAATCGTCGTCAAATTATATATTAGACCAATATAAACCAGTTACATATGGATATTACCCAAGCAATATAATAAGGGTAGAAGAAGACCCTCAAAATGTATTAGTAAATGATGGTGAAAGTATTTCTCAAGGTTATAGTGGTGATTTAATATTTTCATCAACATTCGCACCAGGTTTACAACCATCTTATGTTCAAATTTATTATAAACCAAATAATCCACAATTTGCACAACAAGGAGCAGTTAGTGCCAGTTCTCATACAGCAAGAGAACGATATAACACTATTACGAATAATACAGCACTATATCGAAACGCATATGGGTTATCAGTCGCAAACGCATTGGCTTACGGTGTTCCTGAGAATGGCTACACCCAAAAAGATAAGATTGGTTATCCAAATAAGCAAACTCCAGTATTTTCAATGTATTCATACAATGTTACTTGTAAAACAAAGACAATACCACACGTATTATAAATCTTCTATATCATAATTAATTTCATCAATCAACGTAATTTTATTATTTTTACAAGCAACATTATTATTACTTACATCATGAAACACATCTTGTGAATTATTTTCTTCAATATAATCATTTGTAAATATATTAACATTACTAATAATATTATTATATTCAACCCCATTTTTTATACACCATTGAATACATTTTTGTATATTAATTTTTATCAAATTATCTATTTTTTCTTGTTTATATTTATGCTCAATCAATGAAATAGTATAGTGTATATTTTCAATTTGTTGCTGTCCTAATATAGCATTATATTCTTCTAACTTATTAGTAAAATAATAACAAATTGGTATATTTAGATATCTATAAATCGGTTCATTGGTATTGGTCATTTTTTCAAAAGCATTATACAGAAATGGAAAAAAATGCTCATTTGTATCAAATAAGAAATCTTTACATACAATATATTTTTCCGAATTAGCATAACGACTTGTTTGTGGTTTTATAATATATGTTTTATCATAAAATGATGATAATATATACATTAAATCAACACTATGCTCCATAAAACAATCAAATATTTTGAGAATAAATATTCCATTTTTCTTCTGCATACATACAGCAAAACACATTTGAGCAAATAATAGTCTTGATATTGAAATTTCTTGGTTATTAAAATCCAACGAAAAATCGAAACCACCATCACCAGTAATTATATCCATAGATGAACCATACTTGTTTTTACAATGAACAAAATTTTCTAAAGAGAGAATATTACCAGTATTATCAAAACCTGTTTCAATTTCTACATTTGGATTTTTGGTTAAAAAATCAGCGGATTTTTTCCAAGCAGGAACATTTGGGTCATCATTATTATTATCAATCAATGTCATACCGATATATTTGTCATTTTTACAATTTCTCTTATGTAATAATGCTTCAATAAAACCACCAGGGCCTTCTGCTAAGTGAAAACTGTTTATAGGATTAGTTGAAAAATTAATATTAAATGTATTCATAATTTCAATCATTTTATAATATGACCTTGATAATGGTTTATACTTTGCTATACTCTTTTTTTTGAAAGGAACTATGCTATTAATATATTCATATGGATTAGTATATTTTTTATAAATATCCCAATCTCTTTCGTGTTTATCGATTTGTTTTTTTATATTATATAAATAATAAGAGAGTGAGTTTGAATATTTTACTTCATTAGGTATATCTTCGGTAATACATTCTATATTTTTATGTATTAAAAAAGAAGTTTTTGGTAATAAATAATATGTCATTTTTAAATTATATATTGAATTAACGATATATAATTTATTGAAATCTGTTTATATCATTATAAATTCTTTAATTTTATAGTCATTTATAAATAAACTTCACTTTTTACTCAAAATGACTTTTTTATCCGTCTTTTTTTTACGAATAATAAATTTTTCAGCAGCCTTTTCTTGTGTTTCAACATCTTTTTCTATTTTTTCCATAATTTCTTCTTCTATTTTTTCATTTATATCAGATTGATGTTTCAAAATTTTGGATATTTTATCAGTATTCACATTACTTATTTTTCTAAAAATAAAATAACGGTTCATAAATGAAATCATTTTTTCTTCTTGGCTCATATAAATTGCTTTACCATAATCTGTTTTATGTGAAGGGTTCATTCTCAATTCATTTTCCATAAATGCGAATAAATCTGAAAACAGACCAGTGCTATCTGGTAAATTCATATGTTGTGCTTCAGTTTTACTAATTAAAGTAAACCCATAATTTTCCATAACACGAATAAAATAATCAAAATTAACCAAATATTCACGGAATACTTTATTTATGCTTTCTTGATAAACATTGATAGGATAACCTAATGAAATTTCATCATCAGGAAAACCAGTTTCATCATACATTTTAGTAATTTCATAAATTTTTCGTGAACCATTCATTATTGAGAAACTTTCACCATTTTTCTTTTTCTTTAACAAATCAAATACTTTTTTTCCATCATAACAAGTTCCAATAAAATAGCCTTGAACTTTTGTACACTCAGCCAAGTTTCTCAAAAATTCGTGAAATGTTGTTTTATTTTCAAAGAAATAGTGTAAAGCGAATTGACAAGAACTAATATTAAATCCTTCTTGTGCTATTCCATATTGTTTATATACACCTTTACCTAATAAAGTAACGTCTTTAGGACCTGTTCCAAAAACCGATTTCGTGATTTGTTTGTCTTTTTCTGTAATTAACGCATCACCATTACGAATATTATTACTACTATTACCAGTAACAAATAAGGCACTTGGAATATTTTTATTCTTTTTTCTTGATGATAAATAACGGGCACAAGCTCCATCCATATTATTATGGATATTGTCTTTTGAAATATCAACGCCGAATACAAATGATAATTTAGCTCTTATCCATTTAGATAAATCGCCCGCCTTACCAACCGCATAATCTATCAAAGTATCTCCACGATTAGAAACTCCCAATATCAATTTCTTTTTTACAAATAAATTATGGAAATCGCGTAATCCTTGTGTGCTGGTTTCTTCATTAGAACGATTATAATATATATCTTCACTAATAATATTTTGTGGTATATTCTCACCTGTAGAAATCATTTCTTCTGTAATTGGATTATGAATAGAATGCCAATTATTATTGGCTACATGATACGCATTTCCATAATTTTTCATACCGCTTTTTAATTCAGCAGTTTTATCATAACGAACACGTAACGGAACCCATCTCCATCCATCTTTATTATTCATTTCGTATTTAAATTCTACAATCATATCTTCTTCAAAATATTCATTTTCTTCAGTCATCATATATAAGTTACTACCATCTTGTTTTAATAAGATATTACAAAAACAAGCGGCTGTATCATATGGATTAGTAGGTTGAAATGGAACTGGTTTATAACTATCTTCATTATCTATATCATCAGGAGAAGGTAATTTATCATCAATAATATCTTGACAAGGGTTCAAATAACCGTGTTTTTTCTCATCAAATCCACATCTCAATACTAATGTTTTATATTGTACGACATCTTGTATTCCTTGTAAATTATTACCATCTTGAAATATATTATGAATTTCATCTTTACCAGTTTTATCTTTCTTTATAGTTACTAAGAAATCAATTGTATTAAATTCAGCTGGTTTCCATTTAAATGATAAATCCCAAGTGGACTTGTATAAAGGTCCTGCTTTTCCAATAATATTACTACCAACCCCAGTATCTGATGGAGTAAATATTAAACCATCTGTATTATATTCAAACAATCCGTCTTTTATATTCGATAAAATAATTGAACATCCTTTGAAAATATTATCAATTTCATTATTCATATAAAATGTTTTACATTTAATAGTAAAATCAGTGGTTTGTTTTGCATCAGTCGATTTTTCTAACACAGACTTTGGTTTAATTAAATCAACCAACGTATTTAATAAAGGTAATCTATATTTATTACTACTATCACTATCTTCTAATGATTGTGAAATAAAACCAAATTCACGAACAGATTTTTTATTAATAAAATAAACATCAAATGCAGCATACAAATTAATGAAATTTCGCGTTTTTCCATATTTAATATGTTCACCATCTAATAAACTATTCATAATTGTTTTCTCAGCAGTAGAAACGCCAGTAAATAATACATTCATATTAATATCGATTAAATAAATATTACCATTTTTAGCAATAAATAACAATTTGCGTTCACCGTCTGCCTTATCTGTTACAGTATAATTATTTCGTATATTACCTACAGTTGAAGTTTCATTCAATGGTAAAATATTTTCAATTTGTAAAGTATATGACGAAGGACCAATGAAGTCTTTTGAAGTAACTCTTCTTGGGTTATAATTTTCACCGTATATTAACTTCATATATTCTTGTAAAATAGCATCCCGTTCAGAGTATGAAATCGGATATTTTGTTCCTTGTAGTCCACTTAAAACAATACGAATTACTTTTCTTAAAGCATCCATCAATTTATTTTTATCATTATAAGGTGTTCCTGTTCCAACACGTGAGTTATCAATTTCTAATTCTATTTCATATGTTTCAATATTATTAAAAACGCCTGCTTCTTGTATAGTATATTGAGGAATAGGAATATGATTTGATTTTTTAGATGATTTTACAATACTTAAATCAGCAAATACAGGATATTCAGGGTGATAAAATCGGACACGGTTCATACAACGAAACATCTTTTTACTATCATTCCACTTACTTATTATTTTTTGTGAAACATTAGTATTCATATTGAATTCTTGTTCTAATTGATAAGATACGCGAAAATTAAAATCACTCATATCAACTGGTTTCAGTAATGTTCCATTTTTTGCAACAGGAAGTGTTTTTTGTGTAAATTTTAGTTTATTCATTACATTTGACGGTAAATTTATTAATTTTTGGAGACTATTGGAGCGACAATATTCTTGTATCAAATCAGTTCCTAAAATTTCAGCACGAATATTAGACATTTTTGTAATACCGCTTCGTTGGTCTATATATTCGTTTTGAATACGTAAAATATGTAATCCATCTTCAACTTCTGGTTTAAATCCACAAGATAATAATTGTTTCACTACATTATCATAATCAATTTTGGAAATAGGTTTGGATAATTTAGAATTGGAACCAAAACGAATTTCGAATTCACCAACTTTATTATCTATTTTTAATACTGGATTACTTGCTAAATAATTTTCTACCAAAATTTCAAAATCTTCTTTTGCTTTCTTTGAATTGTTTTTAACTTCATTGATGGTTTCTTTTATTTTTTCTTGTTGTTTTTCGGAATCAAAATTTTTTATTTCTTCTTTATTATCCTTACTATCATTCATTTTGACATCCATTATATAATATTATATATTTTAAATCTTATATAATTACATTTATTTATAATTAAATTTCAATTTTTTGAAAATTTGATTATAATTGAAAATCAAGTAAACTATTACAAATTAATTAGAATTTACAATTATTACCGACCAATTCATACAAATCAGCTTTTTTATACTTCTTGGTTTCATCAAAAACCCCGAATTTTTTAGCAATATTTTCTAATTCTTCTACTTTATACGCAGAAGCAGCTTTTAAATATTTATTATAGTTTTCTAATACTACGTATTTTTCTTTTAAATCATTAATTTGGAATGAACCAATATTTTCATATTGTAATTTATATTTACCATTTTCTGTTTTATATAAAACATAGGTTAACGCATCATTTTCATCAACACTTTCATTTATATTGGGTATTCTATCTTTATTAGACCAAAACTCTAACATACATTTCGTTTGCTCATTTATAATTAAAACATTTATATTATAAAATACAATCATTACAATCAAACATAATAAGCTGGTTTCTTTTTGTGGTGTTAAAAATTCGGATAATACTTCTTGGATTGCAACATTGGTTATTTTATAATTCGTATTTTTAATTCTGGCAGTATTTTCTTTCATAAATTTTGAAATTTGTTGCTTTTCTTCTAATTCTTTTACACCATAATTGTGCTCAATTTGTAAATAATCGTTATATCCATACTTTAAAATATATAAACACCAAAATAATGTATCTTGTTTTTTTGGTTGATATAATTCTTGAATTTCGGTATTAATATCATTTGAAACAATTTCTTCACAAAATTCTTCTTGTAAAGTAGGTTGTATTTGGTTTTCATTATTCATGGAATTTATAATAATGCTTTCTTTATTTTCAGTTGTCAACATATAACTATTTAACATACTTATATCCTTTGGGTTTGATATAATATTAAAACGATAAAGTAAATTATTTAAAAAATTAGACATCATTTACTGATTGAGTTATATATAATTGGCATTTCTTCTTTATTATCTTTATCATTATCAATAAAGAATGTATTTTTGAATTCTTCTTTTTGGTATTCCATTGTATTAAAACTTTCTTCTTGTTTCTTTACATAATGAATATATTCTTTCATTTCTTGTAAAGTTTCATTCGAAAGAAAAGATAAATTCACATATACCCCTGACTTATTTTCATTAATTTTACAGAGATTTTTTGATAAAATTTTTAATATTTCAATTTGATGGTATTTGCTGAGATTTTCTATATATGTTTTCAAATTTTCCAAAGTTTCTATTTTTTCATTATTCATTTTTAATAATAATATAATATTAATAAAGATAAAAAAATATTTATATCGTTTTTGTATTTTGTTATTTATCTTCTTATTTATGCAGTTCAAAATCTTCTTGAATTATATACTGTTGAAGAATTCAAATGGGACACCATTTAATTCTTCAATTGGTATAAATGCCCAATGAGCCACGACGTTGACAATGAGGGCATTTACAATAATCTTTATTGCACCTATATTTATTTTCGCAAATTTTATGTATTTTTATTTTACAGCGAACACAAGTTACTAATTCTTGATTATCGATTTTTTCCCAACAAATTAAACAATCATTATTATTTATAATTCCATCATTATTCGGTTTATCAACTATGCGATTATAAGAATACAAGTTTCTCGAAATAAAATTACCCATTGGTTATATTTTGTTGTAATTATAGTTGTATAAATATAACCACATTATTTTTTAGGTGAAATTCAATTTTATTATTTACTAAAGTACATTTTTTATCTAATAGACTACAAATTGTATTTTAGTAAATAATAAAATGTATGTTATTTATAAATGAATATTATATATAAATTATTATTTAAATTTTTAGAAAAAGAGAAATTTTATTCAATCATATTATTTACACTTACAATATTACTAACATTATTCCAAGTAAATGGTATATCTTATATTACAGCGAATATAATAACATTTATGCAAAAAAAAGATTTTGATTTAGTAAATAACTATTTCAATTATTTCGTTATAGCGTCTTTTATAATGATAGTTGTATTTTATATTTATAAAATTATACAAAATAAATTAGTAATAGAATTGTCATCATGGATAAAAAAAGAAATGTTGGATATAATTTTTAAAACAAATAATGAAAATTTTAGTGGAATTAATTTTACTGAATTTATAACTCCTATCAACCGAATATCACACGGGTCATATCTATTATTTTATAATGTATTAACTGAAATGATACCAAACCTTGGGTTTATATTAATGGTTTCTCTTTATTTCTTATACACAAATACTTTATTTGGAATAGGATTTTTTATTGCTAACATAATTATTATTGGTTATGTCATATACATTTGGGACGATTTGATGAAAACAAGAATGATATACGAGAACAAAGTGAATAGTAATGAAAAATATTTGATTGATATATTGAATAATATGGATAAAATTATTTTAAGAGGTAAAACCAATTATGAAAAAGATATATACAATGATATTACAAATGAAGGAATTGAAAAAACCAAGAATTTCTATAATAGTGTGAATAATTATTTATTAGTGATTACCATTATGATATATGTAATTATATTAATATCTATATTTTATTTAATAACTCTATGCATAAATAAAAAAATTACAGTAACAATGTTTATCACTTTCTTTACCATATTATTATTATATAGAGATAGACTAACTGGAACTTTCCAAAATCTACCTGATTATTTGGAATTTATTGGACGGATTAATTTTGTTATGAAAAAATTCGAAACATTAATAGGAAACTATAATCCTGAAGATTATAATAAAGATTATGACAATGTAGATTTAAAATTCAATGAAATATATTTTAATAATGTTTCTTTTAAATATAATGGAACTACTGAATATATATTTGAGAACTTGAATTTAAAATTAAATACCAAAAATAATGTAATAGGAATAGTTGGTTATTCAGGTAAAGGTAAATCTACTTTCACAAAAATGATATTAAAATTTCATAAATGTGATGCCGGTAAAATTTTGATAGATGGTCAAGATATTGATGTTATAGATAGTGATTACTTACGAAAAAATATTACTTATATAAGTCAAAATTCAAAATTATTCGATAAAAAAATAATAGAGAACATATTATATGGTTGCAATGATTTGACTATATGTAAATCACATTTGAATGAAATACAAAAATATAAGAAAATACAAGAAATGTTCAAAAAAATAGATATCCATAATAAAAATGCTGGATTGGCTGGAGAAAATTTATCTGGTGGTCAAAAACAAATTATCAATATTATAAGTGGTTTAATTAATCCTTGTAAAATATTAATATTAGATGAACCGACTAATGCATTGGATGGAGAACTAAAAAATGAAGTATTGCAGTTAATTTATGATTTTAAAAAATTTAAACAATGTATTATTATTATAACACACGACAAAGATGTTTTTCCACTTTTTGATGAAACAATTAAACTATGAACATTTTACTTATTGATATAAAAAATTGAATTAGTTTGTTTTACTATTATAGTTGTTAATAATAGTAAAATGTCTGATAAATTAAAGTTATTGAATGGAATTATTGCAAATAATCTATATGTAAAAAGCTGTGTATCAAATAAAAAAAAAGAAGTAAACTCTTTATCTTATCTGATTGATAGAGAATTATCACAAAGTGATTGTATCAAATTAGGAAGTGGCATAGAAAAGGTTACAAAAGATATAATATTGGAACAAAATAAAAATTTACAAAACATCAAACCTAAAAATACAAAAGGACAAAAAGAAAAAGACCATTTATTCAAAGACGAAGAACACAAAATTATTTATTATGCGGAATTGAAATCCAATTTAAATTTAGATACTGAAAAATGTAAATCAACCAGCGATAAATGTATATTAATATTAGATGAACTAAAAACAGACTTTCCTGATTATGAAATAAAAATGTTTCTTATTGGAATACGATATTATGAAAAAAAAATAATGCCAAAAATTATAGCAAATAAATATGCAGCCATCGATAACCACCTAATTGGAATAAACGATTATTTTGATTATTTAAATGTTGATTTAAAATTCGATGACGAAAATGAATATAAAGAATTTTTAAATATTTTGGCAAATTCGATGTTCAAATAATTTTATAATTTTGATTTACCATAATATTTATTTTTTTATACCATTACATATTTCTAATAATTTTTGATTACTAAATGCTTTGTATTGATTTCGTCACCAACTCTCCCAGCATACAATTTAAATCTGTATTTTTTATCGTATTCATCCACTATATAATCTTTATATAAGTCTTCAATGAAGGGTGTCTTACCAATAATCATTAAACATTTAATTTTTGTTTGTTTGAATAAATCCGCCAACTTTATTTGTTCATCTTTTCCAAATTTACAATAACCATAATCAGTAAATTCACTATCGTATGGTGGGTCTAAAAACATAAAATTATTTTCGTCATTGTAATTTTCAAATATGTATTCAAAACTATTTTTAAATATTTCGGTTTTTTTCAATAATTCTTCATAATTTTTATTTTTTAATTCTTCATAATTCATTGTTTTATATCTACCAAATGGAATGTTAAATTTTCCATACTTATTATATCGTAACATACCTCTAAAACAAGTTTTTCTTTGATAATAAAATCGCTTGGCTATATCTAAACTATTTTCTATTGGCATAGTATCACGAATTTTATAGTATGTTTCTTCATCGTTTTTATTGGTTTCCATAAAATCGTATATTTTATCAGAATTTCCATCTTTTACATTTTGATAAAAATCGATTAATTCACTATGAACATCCGCAATAACAGCCTTTTTTGGTGAAATATGAAAGAACACCGAGCCGCCGCCGATAAATGGTTCTAAATATGTATCATATTGTGATGGAATGTATTTTTCAAATAATTTTATTTCGTCGCTTTTTCCACCACTCCATTTAACAAGCGGTTTTAATTTTTTCAATGATGTATTATTATCCATTTCTATATTATCGTTAATTCTAAAACTATTAGTTAGGTCATTACTTAATTCAATTTTGTTATTAAGTAATTCATTAATTTTACTCTCTACTACAGTTGATATTATTTTATTTAATTTATTTTCATTTATGCAAGGTAATTTTTTGTTCAAATGTTTCGTATAATGCCCTTTCTGTTTGAATTCTTTACCACACTTTTCACAACAATAATTAACCATTTTTAGTTATATATAGTACCACTTTATTTTTATATTATTTTATCATTCTGTATTTCAATATTGTAAAAATAGTATTCAATATTGTAAATAATATGAAAATTAGAATATATATTTAATATATAATGTTGAAAATTCAACTCCAAAATATTATAAAACGGTCTTGTCATCATCATTCAAGAAGTATTTTATATTTACCGAAACCAACTAATCCATTAGTTGAATGTGAAAGTAATAGCAATATCAATAGCAATACACAAGGTGTAAAAGAAACCAAAATATATATCAATGATAATAACTTAATTCATAGTCAAGATAAATTATTACCTGTCAAAATAAATTATTTTGATAAAAATAATATTTGTAAAATAACAGTTGAAATCATACACCGTTGAAAAATTCAACTAAGTTACCAGCTATGATTTCAAATCTTCGCAGGTATAAATTGATAATGAAATTGTAAATCTGTATTTACCATTGTATGTTTACAAAGCAAATACAGTAAGCTTTTTAGCAAACAATAAAATATTCTATATATTAAATGAATATAGTATATTTTTTATTGAATAATTTTTTTCAAGAAGAACGTGTTAATACTTTATTATTAGTTCTAACAAGTTTTTTTATAAATATAGTTCAAAATAATGGCATTTCATATATATCTGCTACAATTATAGATTCTATACAAAAAAAACAACTAATAAAAGTAAATGAATTTTTCAAATATTTCGTATTCGTTTCAGTAATATTCATTTTTTTATATAACTTTTATAAATATTTTCAAAATAAATTATTAACAAAATTGCGACAATGGATGCGACATCAATTAGTAAAAATGCTTTTATTAGTAAACAATGAGAACTTCAGTGAAATGAACTTCACAAAATTAAATTCTCCTATTAATCGTATTTCTTCTGTATGTTTTATGGTGTTTAATGATATAATTACATACATATTACCTAATATTAGTTTTTTATTAATAATATCAATTTATTTCTTATATACTAATTTCATTTTAGGTTTGATTTTTATATTTGGTAATATATTTTTAATATTATATTTATTTTTTAATTGGGATAATATGATACAACATAATGAAGAATATGAAAAATATGTAACCGATAATGAATCGTATTTGGTTGAAATATTAAATAATATTGATAAAATTATATATAGAGGACAAACTGAAAATGAAATTAATATATATTCTAATAAAACAGATAATACTATTAATATTGCTTTCAAATTTTATTCAAATACAAACTATCATTCTATAATTATGAATGTCATTGTATTTATTATTATTATATGTTCTCTATGGTATTTAATAAAAATGACATTAGAAAAGAAAATTGGGTATACTATTTTTATATCTTGTTTTACGATAATATTACTATATCGGGATAGGTCGCATACAATGATACAACAAATACCCGATTTTATTGAATTTTTAGGTAGGTCTGAATCAGTAATAAAACATTTCAAAAATATGTCAGAAGATTATACTAATTTAATAAATAAAAATTATAATTCGATATCATTGGACTTTAATAAAATAACATTTGAGAACGTATCATTTAAATATAAAAATGGGTTCTCAAATGTATTAAATAATTTTAATAAAACTATTATGATTGAAGATAAAATAATCGGTATAGTAGGTCTTTCTGGTAATGGTAAATCTACTTTCGCAAAATTAATCATAAAAATGTATAAACCCGATAAAGGAGCTATATATATAGATGACCAAAATATTGAAAACATTGATGGTAACTATATTCGTAATAATATTACATATGTAAATCAAAATTCGAAGTTATTTGACCGTAAAGTAATAGAGAACATATTGTATGGTTGTTATGATTTGGATATATGTAATAAATATTTACATATAATTATGAAGTATCCAAAAATAAAAGAATTATATAAAAATATCGATATGCATAAAAAAAATGCAGGGTTGTTAGGTGAAAATTTATCAGGAGGTCAACGACAAGTAGTTAATTTAATAGGCGGATTGATAATGCCTTCACCAATAATTATTTTAGATGAACCTACTAATGCATTGGACATCGCACTAAAAAAAGAGATTATACAATTGATAAAAGATTTTAAAAAATATAAAAAAAGTATTTTTATAATTACACACGATAAAGATGTTTTTACAATATTTGATGAAACAATACAAATCGGTTAAGTAATGGGTTAATTAATAAATAAAATTCACTAATCTTCGTCTGTATCTGCAACATCATCTAATACTCCAATTTCTCGTTCATTATCTAAATACATTTCACCACCTATATTCAATCTGGGTTTATTTTTTCCGTGGTCTACTGTTTGCTCACTTAATTTACCAATGACGCATATATATGGGTCATTTAATTCATAGCGAATACCAATTACTTGAATTGTAATTTTCATATTTTCTTTTATATTGTTAAAATTTTTATCGTTGAAATGATGGTCACGAGCAATAAACACAGTTACTGGAACAGTTCCATCTCTATCAACTACCTCAGCGTGAACACCTGCCTTTGTAATTGTCTTTGTATCGCATTCAATTAACATTCCTTCTACTGGATGACAAATCATACATTCAAATACTGTTTGAAATTCTATTATATCACCATTTACATTGCCACTTGAATAACTAAGAACTTTTACTGACCTTGGACGAATAAACCCTTCGGCAATACATTTTCCTTCAGTTTTACTCGATATAGTTTTTTCTAAATTTTGTTTTATATTTTTACCTACTTCTGTAATAGACAAAGGCACTTTCATAGTTAACATAGAATTAATATATACACCATATACTTTTTTTTCATCTTGTTTTCGCTTCAATATAGTTCTATCTGTCATTTTATAATATTACTAATATAATAATATAAAATTATATTTATATCTTTTTGATTTTCAATTTTTTGATTTATTCGTTTTTTTCTTTTTCATTTTTTCAAAATTATTTTGAGCATTCAAATTCACCTTTGGCATTGATTTTACATTCTGATATATTATTAATAATTGCTGTTTCAACATCAAGAAACCAAACTTTATCATTTTTCCTTGTTTCATTATAATTTCTTAATACGATTTCTAACATAACACATAAACTTATTTTTAAAATTGGTTCAGTATTTTCATTATTATATTCTTGATAACCAATTACTTGATTAAAAAAAGCTATAATTTCATTTTTTCGTAATCTATCAATACGAGAACCTTTATTATTTCGCTTTTGTTTCATATCTTTAATTTTAAAAGTTATTTCACCAGTATCTCTAAATAATTGCATAAACCCAATGTTATCATTAAATTTATTTCCAGCAATTAAAAATTTTCTCATTTTTGCATCTTGGAAAAACTCTTTGTCACTTTGCTTATCACTCTCATTCCATAATGTTAATAGTTCATTCGATTGAATATATAATTTTGTTTTATCATTGTATGCTAATACAATTGCTTTCTTATTACCAACCTCTAATATTTTACCATCGAAATATTTTTTTATTATAATATCAACTCTCATATTTGAATTAAAATTTGTTGAATAAATTTTGTTTATTATCAATAATTGTTCTCTTAATGTTAATGTATCCAAATAATGATATAACATATATTCAATTGTTTTTTCTCCAGTTATATTATGTTTTTTTTCTAATATTTCAATTACTGTAATCGCGTGTTTATACCAATCATTATCACCAGCTTCTAATTTAATTGATTTATCTTTGATATTTTTTAAAATTTGGTTTATTTCATCCATAATAGTTTCGTATGTTCGTACAATTTCTTCTTTGGTTTCGTCATCTTTTTCAGTTATTTCGTGATTTTTTGGTATTTCTAAAAATATACTCTCATTTTTATAATCTATTGGATATGTTCTTTCAAATATAGATGCATTTTCATCAGTAATTTCAATTGGTTGAAACGCATAATATTCGCCTTTATTTATAAGAGAACCTAACCGTCCATATTTATCAATTAAATGTTCGTTTTTATTATCAATAAATTGTGATAATGTATAATAAATTTGTTCAATTGGATAGGGTTTCATTATATTTATAGCATTAATTAAATGTTCTTTTTTATAAAATGATTGGTCTTTAAATAGCTGTTTAATTCGTTTCAATATAGTTTGATAATTGGTTTTTACGAATTCATTATTATATGTATATGATACAATTTCATCCGAATTTATTTTAACATTTGGAGAACAAGTATAATTACAATTATCCATATAATCACAAATATCAGTAAATGGTTTATCTCCAATTTTAAATTGTATTGTTTTACCACTTGATAAAGATAATTCTATACTTTGGTTCTCAACTATACTATTCAATTTCTCTATTGTAAAATTTGTTTGTCCAATATTCAATATACAATCGACAGCATTTTGTTTTAATATTCTTGTTATATTACCGATTTGTATTGCTTTCTTTTCGGCTAATCTATAAACATATAAATCAGCAGGTTCTTCATCATTTCGTGGTAATGTTGTATGTAAATATATTTCTACATTTCGTTCTTCAAATGGTAATTGACAATGACTTAAATTTCTAACACTACGACCTATAATTTGCTCAATACGGTTCATATTATACCAAGGTTCTAATATATGTGTTTGACGAATATTTTTAAAATCCAGTCCTTCTGACCCAGCCTTTGATATTATAATAACCTTCACAAATTCACCATTTTTATTTTCAGGTTTTGTAACAAATTTAATATCTCCCGCATTATTTGGAGAGAAATTTCTATCACCAGTTATCATTACATATTTCGCTTGTCTAAATTTATCAGTTACTTCACTTTTCGGTTTCATAGTTAAAGAATCCAATGGTTCTGATAATGCCTTTTTGAATAATGGTTTTGTATATGATGCTGAACCATATCGAGTAAAACCCATTTCTTCTAATGCCAATGCTATTGGAACTGCTCCACCATCAATATATTGTGAATAAATAATTATAATACCTTTTGATTGTTTTATGATATTACAAATATTTGCTATTTTATTACTATATTTACCAATATTATCACTATGAAATATGCGACCATATGTATTTATTATTTCTGGTTTATATTCAAAATTATATCTCATTGGTTGTGGTGATGTAGTTGTTACATAATTCATTATATTAGTTAATCCTTTATGACCAACAATATTTTCTATTATATTTGTATTTTCGTCATCTGTTAATTCTTTTATTATTTCTTCATTCATCATTATTTCATCTAATTGAGAACTTGGATAAACAATATTTAATGCTTCTAACGGAACTTGTAATAATGTATATCCAAATGAATCCATGTTCTCAAAATTAGGCATAATAGTTTGTTTTCCATATTTATCTGTTCTAATTATAGATTTATTACGTAAATTATTCATTATAAAATCATAACCTTTTTGTTGGTATTCACCTATAGATGTATTATAAACAGGAATATATTGTAAAGGGGCTTCGATTGGTTTTTCATTCATTTGTAATTTTGGATATTCTATGTTTTCAAATGTATTTTCTTTTGAAAAATCAGTTGGATATATACGATATGGAAACGTATATGGGTTCTCACCACGAACATAGGATACATAACCAATTAATTTTCTTTCCAAGAGTTCTCTACCACCTTCTATATATTTACCATCTTCAGTAATTTGTTCTTTTATGAAATTACCTTTTTTATCAAATATTTGTTCTTCCTTTATAGTCGCTCGTTTATCATTAGCATTCATTAAATTTACTAACCATATTATTTCTTTATAATTATTATACATTGGTGTTGCTGATAATAGCAATAAACGTAAATTATCACTATTTTTTACTACATTCATTAATAATTCACCAATTCGCTTATTTTTATTATCATCCGCATTACGAATATTATGAACTTCATCAATAATAATTAAACGATTATTAAATAACTTTTTAATTCTACTTATTTCTATTTTTTTTATATCACTGGTTGAATACCCTGACCCTTCTGGTATCGTTATTTTCTTTTGTATATAGTTTGCAAATTCAGTATAACCCATAAATACATAATAACTGTTTATTATTGCATTTATTTGGTTGATTATCTTTTCTTTTGGAATATCTGTTAAATTTGTAGGGTTGATTTCTTTTAATAACGCTGTTCCAATACAAGTATTTAAACTCCATAAACCATTATCTGATTTTAATTTACTTTCATCAAATAATTGCATTTTGAAATTACTTTGAACATTGGGTGAAGCAATTACAATTATTCGTTGTGTTATTCCTACTTGTTTCATATAAGAACGCATTTCTTCCGCAATTCCTATCGCACTGCAGGTTTTACCTGTACCTAATCCGTTGTATAATAATAAACTATTATATGGTGTGTTTAGTGATAAAAAATTTTTAACAAATAATTGATGCGGTGCTATTTCAAAATCCGCTTTACAAACTTTGTTTGAATATTGTTTTATATCACGAACCTTACCATCATATTTAGTATCATTAAATTCTTTACGTTTTGCTATTTTTTCATTGAAATTTGGGTCATTTAAATGAGGATATAAGAATTGATATTCGGTATTATCTTTATTCATTTCATATTCTTCTTTTTCACGCTGTAGTAATTCTGTATTCGATAATTTTTCACTTATTTCGATTGTGGGTTCTTGTTCTTTTTTGTATTCATTTTCTACTATCTTTTCTGGTGAAGGAATTGTAACAGGTTCTAGTGAAGGAATTGTAAGAGGTTCTGGTGAAGGAATTGTAACAGGTTCTAGTGATGGAATTGTAACAGGTTCTAGTGATGGAATTGTAACAGGTTCTAGTGATGGAATTGTAACAGGTTCTAGTGATGGAATTGTAACAGGTTCTAGTGATGGA
>Ga0136644_10001179_pt1 | contig 20821 bp, 18 predicted proteins | sample C_130820_EF_Meta_FD_94780 | JGI IMG/M metagenome (GOLD analysis project Ga0136644, IMG submission 94780) | Freshwater microbial communities from Lake Croche, Canada to study carbon cycling - C_130820_EF_MetaG (v2) (version 2) | ecosystem: Environmental > Aquatic > Freshwater > Lake | place... | reverse complement strand
TTTAATAATTTTATATTTTTATAATCTGTATATAAATTAATATTATTTAATACAATATTATATATATTAGTAATTCCATCTATAATTGTATCTATATTATATAATATTAAAGATACTGGTTTAGTTCTATCATAAGTAATAATTAAATTATTAATATTTGAAGATATATTACTATTATTACTTGAAACATCTATATATATTGATTTATCTGTTTTAATATTATTAAAAATAGTTTTAGTATTATTGTAATTTATATATGTATCTGATAATATATTTGTTGAAATTTGTTGATAATATGTTGATAATAATAAATTTGTGTAAAATCCATTATATCGATTTAATATATTATCATAAATATTTGATGTAATTATATAATTTTTAGAAGATATATTTGAATTATTTGAAGAATATTTTAATTTAAGTTGATTATTCCATGTTGATATTTCCTTAATTTCAATTAATTTATTTGAACTATATATATAATTATTTGATGATTGTTTTAAATTTGAATATGCATAATCAATATATATTCTATTATTAACATCAACATTTGATAAAGTATTATAATAATTTGATGTAGTATTATATAACTTATTGGTTAATATTACATTACTATATCCAGTTTCTAAAATACCATCAATATCTTGTGTTTCTGGAACCAATAAATAACTATTATTTATTGCAGTATACGTATTTAATGTTAAATTTGATAAATCTCTTGCTAATATTTTATAATTATCAGCAAGAGTTATATAATTTAATATATCATTTGATATATTTGATAATGTTAAATATATATCGGTTGATTTTAAATAAGTATTTGATGCTGATTTATAATTATTTGAAGAATTTTGTATTAATAATGATGGTTGAACGTATATATCATTATTTAAAATATTAGAATAAATATAATAATCAGTTAAATTGTTAACATAATTACTATCAATATAATTTTTTAGTGTGTTTTTATATAATGTAATTACATTTGAATTATTATTATAATAATCGACTTTTTCTTTGTAATCTGTAATATTTTTATTTATATTTGAAGTTAAATTACTTATATTAGTACAACTTGTAAAATTAGATGATGCATTGCTAAAATTGACATTTGTTTCACTATAATATACATTTTGTATATTATTTCTTGCATTTGATGATATATTATAAATATTTGTTGATATATTTAAAGCATTATTTGAAGTTAATATTGTGTCAACATAAAATGTTCCATCATTTCCCATAGAATATATTTTATTTATAATTGTTGTTAATGGATTTGGCGCAAATGTAATATTATTATTATTAAATTTATAATTTCCTGTTATATTAATCGAACCATCAATATTAACATCTCCTACTATTTTAACATTTCCATTAACATTTACAATATCATTCGTAATTATATTTTCATCATATGTTTTAGAATTATTTATATCAATCAAATATTTAGAATTAAATCTATTATAATAAATATTTATACATGATTTAAATGGATTATAACTATCTTTTATATATCCTATTTGCAATGGTCCCACAAAATTTGCTTCATTTGCAACATGTTTTTTATAAATATACCACTTATTTTTATTAACATCATTTGTATTTGTTGGATCATCACAAAATTCTATTCCAGAATATATAGATGTTATATTTGCTCTATAAAAACTAATAACACTATTATTAATTGTAGAATTATCATAAATATTATTTTTAATTTGTAATGGTATTGTTATATTACTATCATTGTTTGATATACCAATACCAATATGTGCGTTTTCATTCCAAGCATTATAAGAATTTATATATTTAAAAGTTGCTATTTTTGAGTTATTTTCATAATAACCATCATACGAATTTACACCACCAACTATATTTAATTTTTGCCTATTATTTGTGTTTAAATATTGATTAACACCAACATTTAAACTATCTATATTTATTGAATTATCAGAATAAACAATAGGTAATTTGCATTTATAAATATTGCTATTTTGTCCTATATAATAATCATTTGCAATAATTTCACCATTTACATGTAATGTTTTTAAAGGATTTATTGTATTTATACCAATCTTATTATTTTCCATTATTGCTAAATTTGGTGTTGTTTTTTTAATATCTGTTTTGTTTTTACCAGCATAAAAATAAATATTATTCCAAGAAGAACCTGATTGTGTTAATATTATTAAACTATTATCTGTTTGTGTATTTAAAGGATTTAAAACATTATGTCCTATATAAGCTTTTGATGTTGCTGTTGCTGATAAATCTTGTAAAAATATTTCAAATTTTTTAGTATTTATATTTCCTGGTTGTTTATAAATATTCAAAATATTATTATTATATACCATATCTACATTTTGAACTTTAACTCCTACACCTAATATGCCTGTTAAATTTAAGTTATTTAATATACCATTTGATGATGCTATTGTATTTAATGCATTTGAATTATTATTTATTAAATTACCTTCATAATATAAATTTCCTGTTATATTTAAATTATTCAGTGTCATTACATCAGCATTTATATCATCATTAAACACAACAGTTGATGAAAAATTAACTGGACGATTAAAATCACAAGTAGCACCATTATTTGTTCCTGCTACTTCAAAATTTTCTAAAATCTTTAAATCGTTCGTTATTAAATTACTTGTTTTTAAAGTATCAGTTATAAGAGTATCACCATAAACATTTAATTTATATTTTGATGATATATCCCCTATTTGTATATTTGAATTAAAATAAAATTCATCTTTATTAAATTTTCCTCCAATTATTTGGCTAGCTTTTAATGATAATCCATCTTGTCTAACATAAATACTATCTAGATTTTTAGTACTTTTTGACATATAGTCAAAAATAAGAATCTTATCAGCATAAAAAACACCATTTACATATAATTGAGGATAGCTTGTTATAGATGTAGTTGTTATAGTATTTAATCCATCAAATAGATAATTAGTATAATTAATTTTTGATGTTATTTTATCTAAGTTTATTAAAACAGTATTATTAGTATCTATCGCTAATTGTGGATAATTAGATGTATAAATTGGATGTTGTATTTTATTTATTAAATCACCAGTCTGACTTTTATATAATAAATCTATATTTGAATTATTTTTACTTATATTAAAATGCAATGGCATATTTATCGATGTTATAATATGTGCTGGCGAATTTGATGCATTTCCAACAATTCCTAATGATAATTGAGAAGGCACATAGTTAATAACTTCATTATTTCCTATTACAAATTGGATATTTGAAACATTTCCATTACAATTTTTTGCAATTTTTAAAGCATTTTTATTATTATTTGCATCATTAACTGTTCCTAATGTAATATTAAAATTTGTATAAATATTATACTGTCTATAATCCCTTATTTGATAGAATAATGCATTTGCTGATATTTCATTAATTATTTCTGTTAATGTAGATTTTTCACTCATATCTGTTGATATTGTTATATTACTTGCATGAATTGATCCAGAACACATTATATTACCATTTACAACAAATACAGATTCATTGTTATTATGAAGTTCTGTTCTAGATGTATTAATACCTGTATTATTATCCGTAACCACTAATTTATATATATGATTTAGATTATTTGTATCATTTATAGTTGATTCTGGAATAGTTTCTGCAACTGCTAAACGAGTATTAATGAAATCATTCTTAATAAAATCTAAATTATAAATATTTTCTAATCCAATACCTATTGAATCTATTTGTATTCTGTTATAATCCATTTATATTTATATATAAATAATTTTTAATAACTGTTTATATAATATGAATAATAATAAAAAAAGAATATTATTAATATTTATTTGTTTAATGTTTATTGAAACATATGTATATCTTCCATTAAGAATAAAAAAAAATTTTACTAGAACATATGAATCATTACCAAATTCTTATTGTTCGTCTTGAAGCATCTGTAATATTACTTTTTTAATTACACGTAATTGCTTATTAACTTCTTCATTATCATATATTTCATCTTCTGTCGCATTATATAGATATAATAAAACATGTGATAAAAATTTCTTTAATGCAAGATCATCTTCTGATGAATCTTGCGGTTTTAAATATTGAAACATTTCTTTTTCATTTTCTGATACACTTGAACGATTTGTTATAAAATGATCCTTTGTTTGTTTGTATATTTTTTTATAAGACGCAGGTTGTGTTTTTTTTGTCGCACTTCTAGTAGTACCCGTACTCATTACAATTACTATTTCTATATTATAATAATTTAAAAAAAATATTAATCAGTTATATCTAATTGACCGTAATATATTAATGCTTCTTTGCTTACATTATTTTCTGCATCTTTTTTCGAAAAACCAGTCGCAGTTGCTATTGTATCATTTGAACGATTTTTTACAGAATAATTGAATATTTTTACACTATCTTTTGTAATTATTCCTAATTCACAATATTTTGGGGTATCTTGAATAGAATGTTGCATATAAGATACCAACATATCTTTGTAATTTGTTTTTTTTAATATTAATTCGCTAAAATCAATATTATTTTCAATAATTGATATTATCCATTTTTCTGCAATATAATATCCTGCACCAGTTAATGCTGTTAATTTAATTTTATCTGGCATTTTTACTTGATCTTCGTGATTTTGAAAATCTGTAAAAATAGCTCCAATAAATGCTTCAAATATATCCTCCATTATTTTATAATTATTTCTGCCATTTGATTCTTCAACTTGTTTTGATATTATAGCAAATTTATTAAACCCAATTTCATTTGATAAAAATCCAAGCATTTTACCATTAACAATGCGTGTTCTGATTTTTGATAGAAAACCTTCGTTTTGATCTGGAAAACGAAAATAAAGATAATTTGCAACAATCATATTTAATATGGCATCTCCTAAAAATTCTAATCTTTCATAAGACATATCTTGTAATGGTATACAATCAGAAGGACAATTTGTATTTCCACTTGCAAAGTCTGCATTTTTCATAGTACAATATGATTTATGAATAAATGCTGTGCGATATAAATTTAAATTATTATATTTAATTCCTTCTAAACCATTTTTATTAAAGAAATTACTCAAATCATCACTCATTAATAATACATTATTGGTATTATATGGCAATTCATCTGTTTGAATAACTTTTGTTTTATTGTGGATACTTTCTATTTTCTTCATTTTATATAATAATTATCGTTTATTAATATATCAATTTTTTCTTTAAAAATTTTTTTAAGAATTTACGAGATATTATCATTATTACTATTAATGATAAACAAAAAAATGTTTATATAGGTCCTACTGGTTCAATTAAATCCATATTTTTAATACTTATATGCCATGCATAATCTCTATAATAGATATAAATAATTATATTATCATATATCATAGAATTATTACCATAAGCGCTTGCATGTAATTCATCCTTAATTATTTTTAATAAATTAATCTTTTTCTCACTTGGCACAGACATTTTTACTTGACTGTTATTATCACTCATATAATTTTTAATGAATGTAAGAATGTCGGCAATATCACTTAACTTCATTTATGTATATTTAAAGAAATATTTAAAATCATTTTTTATTTAAATATGTAATTAAAAAATATATACAAATAAATATAAATACTATTAAAAGTATTGTAATAAAACCACCACCACCTCCACCTCCACCGCCTCTTCCATATCTCATAAGCATTTAATATTTAATAATATTTTTATTTTTTTTCTTCTTTAATAACCATAATTCAACTATAATTGACATTTTTTCTTTTGGACTTAAATTACTGTAATCTAACATTATTTGTTATTATTTAACAAATATCATTTTTTATAATACTATATTGATACATATTGTTTTGTTTTTTAGTTAATACTATTTTTATTTTTTTATTAATAATTATTTCAACTTTCTTATTAATATAATAACTATCATATTTATTTTTCCATATTTCTAATCTTTCTATTAATGATTTTAATGATCTATTAGAAATATGGATATTCAAATTATTAAATATTCCATATTTCCAATATAATGTACTTAAATTAACTTGATTTATATTTTCAATATCCTCTAATTTAAATTTTTCAATTGTTTTTTCTAATACTAAATTATAATTTCTTAATATATCACTCAAATTAAATAATCCTTCTATTATCCTTTTATCCCATTTTTCTAAAACTGGTACTACTTCTGCTCTTATTTTACCGCGTTGACTCCACATAGGTGTACTATTTTTTAAATAAGGTAAATTATGAAAATTTGCAAACTTATATATATCTTCTTTACTAGTATTAATCAATGGTCTAATAAATGTAATATTATCTATTTTTGATTTATATTCAAAACCTGTCAAATTTTCATATTTGTTGTTATATGCAATATTTGTCAATATATTTTCTAAACAATCATCTTTATTATGACCTAGTATTACAATCGGTTCTTCATTTTTCATTGCTTTTTTATATGAATTAAAACGCACTTTTTTTGTATAACTTTCATAAATATCTCTTAAATCATTCTCCATGCATATTTTTCTTTTAATTTCACTTATTTTACGTACTAATAAAGGTACATTAAAATACGCACATAAACTAATTAAAAATTTTACTTCTTCTTCAACTTCTTTTCTATTATTATAATTTATATGTACTGCTATAATATTAATATTTTTCATAAATGTCAAATTATACAAGCATACAACGGAATCAACACCTCCTGATAAACTAATTATAACTGTTTTATAATTGATATTATCAAAATCACCAATTTTGTTATATTTTTCAATAATAATTGGCAAAGATGGATTATTATCTAATATTTGTCTATCAAAATCTATTGGATAATTATATTCATCTAATTCTTCTTCAAAATTAGCACGTGTAAATGTAGCTTTTATGAAAGTTTTAGGTAGTGGTTTAATTTTCCAACATTCATTCATAACAAATAATAAGTTTTCTCTTATATTTGAATGTCTATATACTAACATATAAAACATCCAATCTGTAAAATTTAATTTTTCAATAAATAAATTATTTTTATATTTATCAGCTATATCTATTGCTTTTTTATTAAAATATGTTAAAATATGTCTATTATATTCCCTTCTATAATAATGACGCGTCAATTGATCGTATATTAATATTCCTAATATTGGCTTTTCATGAATATCATGTGAATATTCATCAATTAAATGACCGTAAGTATTTGACAAATACTCATCGTTTTCATCATTCTGAGAAAACCAATATTTACTTCTTGAAATCCAATCAGTATAAAATATTTCCATTTTAAGAATATATTTCATAATATAAAAATCAATTTTTATAATTAACTCCCATAATACTCATCAGCCAAACCATATTTAATTGCTTCTTCTGAATTCCACTCAATATCTTTTTTTAAAATTTTATTTAATTTATTTTCAGTCAATGAAGTTTTTTCAATATAAATATTTGTTAAATGCTCTTGTACTTTCTTAAAATTAAAGAATTCATCTTCAAGATAAGACATTTTACCCCAAACACCTGATCTTAATTCATGAATTAAAATATAAGCATTCTTTCCAATATATCTTTTATTTCCATATACACTAATTAATGTACCTGCCGATGCAACATAACCATCTACAACAGTATGAATAGGAATTGTTAGCGAATTCATACAATCAATAATACTAAATGCAGCATGAATTACACCACCATTTGTTGTAAGATGTAAATAAATTGGCTGAGGTTCAATATTTAAAACCAATGCATCCTTTTTAATTTTTAATTCTAATCCTCTCAATGCCATATTTAAATTAAAAGCAGTTGTGTGATCGATATCTTTATTAAAATAAATATGATTTGCCATAATATTAATACCACTAATCACTGGGGTTCTAGCAATAATAATATTTGGTTTTTTAGAGTCATCATCATCTTCATCATCGTCGTCGTCATCTTCACATACTGTTTTTCTTTTTTTATTAATCTTTTTATTTGGCATACCCCAGTTATATTTTTTACTCATTTTACCTAATAATATTATTTAATCTTTATATTAAAAAAATGATAATTTATTTTTAATATTTTATTATCACAATGGGCGGAGGTGAAAGTAAATATGTTATTAATCAAGAAAAATTCGTAAAAAAAAATTATGAAGAATTTAAAAATAAATTACCAAAACATTATTATCGACAGCAAATTGAAGGCAAATTGAGACAATTATATGCTAATAGTGATACAAATAAAGATAATAGACGATCTTATATTAACGAACATGATTGGAAAAATGTAAAAGTTGATGCAAAAATTGTTTATCCAGAATATACAAAATATTATTAAATGTATATAAATATAATCTTATTTATTTATCTAAAAAATGTATAGTAAATTGAACTTATTTATAACTGGCGGTTGTGGCTTTATTGGTTCTAATTTTTGTAATTATATTGCTGATAAAGTAAATAAATTAGTTATTATTGATAAATTAGATTACATTTGTAATGAGAAGAATATCAATAATATTATTAAAAGAAAAAATGTGTTCTTTATTAAAGATAATCTTGTTAACCATAATTTTCAAGAAACTTTTAAAAAACATGATATTAATTATGTAATTCATTTTGCAGCACAAACGCATGTCGACAATTCATACGAACATTTTAATGAATTTATTAATGATAATATAATGGCTACTTATAAATTATTTGATGCTATTCATAAATATCCTAAATTAATTAAAACAATTCATTTTTCAACAGATGAAATTTATGGTTCATATGAAAATGATTCCTATTTTACTGAAAATTCTAATTTTAATCCAACTAATCCATATTCATCTACCAAAGCATCTTGTGAAATGATTATCAATACTTATAAATATACATATAAATTACCAATTATTATCACTCGTTGCAATAATGTATATGGTAAATTTCAATATTTTGAAAAAGTTATTCCTTTGTTTATTTATAAAGCTCTTAATGATGAAGAATTAACAATTCATAAAGACGGTCAATACATTCGTGATTTTATTCATGTTGATGATGTTATCGATGCTCTATTAACAATTATGGAAAAAGGTAAATTTGGTGAAATTTATAATATTGGTAATGATAATCCTATTAAAATTATTGATTTGGCTAATATGATTATCAATAAAATAGGTAAAGGTAAAATAACATTCATTAAAGATAGAGCTTTTAATGATTTCCGTTATCCTCTTGATGTATCAAAATTAAAAAGTCTGGGATGGATTAATAAAGTAGATTTTAGCGATGGTTTACTCGAAGTTATTAATTGGATTACAGAAAATAAAAATTATTTTAATGAAATAAAAGGAAAAACGTTCAATGATAATCGTGGTAAATTACAATTTATTCCAACACCACTGGAACATATTAAACAACAATTAGTTTCAACAAGTAAAAAAAATGTTGTCAGAGGAATTCATGTTTCTCCTTATGCAAAACACATTATTTGTCTAAAAGGTTCTTTTATTGATTATATAATCGATTATAAGACTTTAACTTATAAAAAATATTATATTTCAAGTGATAATTTAAATAAAGTTTATGTTCCTCCTAATCACGGACATATGTTTATTTCATTAGAAGAGGATAGCACGATTTTTTATCAAATTGAAGGTATATTTAATCCAGTTAATGAAAAAAATTACAATTATTTATGTCCTTATTTAAATCTTGATATACCATTTGAAAATGAATATATTTTAAGCGAACAAGATATAAAAGCTGATTTTTATAAACCAGTTGATTATATTTTATTAGGTTCTTCTGGATTTTTAGGAAGTAAAATTGAAGAAGAACTTAAAAAACAAAATAAAAATTATATTAATATTAACACAAGACTTGACAATATTGAATTACTAAAAAAACAATTTGAATTTTATAAACCTAAATATATTATTTGTGCTGCTGGAATTAGTGGTAAAAATACTTCAGATTGGTGTGATAATAATAAAATAGAAACATTAAATACAAATCTAACATATCAGCTTACATTAGCAAATTTATGTAAAAATCTTAATATTCATTTAACTATTTTAATGTCGGCAAATATTTATGTTTATAATAAAGATAAAAATTTTAATGAAAATGATGAACCCAATAACACTTATAATTATTATTATAATTGTAGAATTTTATTAGAAAAATGTTTAAGCTGTTATGATAATGTTTTAATGTTAAGAATATCTTATCCAATAAGTTTTGATAATAATCCTAAATGTTTTCTAACTAAATTAAAATCACGTTTAGATAATATTGATAATGTTAAAATTAATAGTACTATTATTCCTGAATTATTCAAATATATTCCTTTACTAATTGAAAAAAATACAACAGGTCCTCTTAATTTTGTTAATAAAGGTTCTATTTATTTACATGAAATATTAACATTAACAGATGTTAATGATTACAAAAAAACATATGATGATTCTAGACAATTTGGACTATTAGATACTTCTAAACTTGAAGAATTAATCGAAACAAAATTAAAATTTATTGATGATGCTATTATTGATGCTGCTATTTAACTATATAATTTAAACTATATGAATTCATATATATTCCTACTTGATTTTTTATTAAAGGCTGTATATTTTTTTTATTTGAATTACTCATAATTGGTTTTTCTGTAATTTGCCTTTTTATATATAATTGTGTTTCTTTTTTCTTTTTATCTTTATTATTCAATAATCCAATAATACTATAATATTCAAGTTTTTTAATATCATAATAAGTTTTTCTACTCATTTATATTAAAATATATAATCAATATTATCATTTTTTTATTATAAATATATAGATAATACAATGGGATTAAATCAAAGTACTCAAAGACAAAATCATCAACAACAAAATTATCAAGCTAGAAATCCAGATAGATTTCATTATATAAATACAGCAGATAATGTTGATCGTTCTAAAAAACAACTTCCAACAAATAATAAAGATATAGCAAAAGATATCGTTAATAGTAAAGATTACTTTTATTATGTTGTTGCATTAAAAGATAAAAATAATAATCCAATTGAAGGTTATGATTTAATGATAGTGGTTGATAAAGAACATAAAATACAATTAACAAAAGTTATGTCTAAAAAAGATTATAAAACAATGACTGATAATAAAAATTTCAAATCAGCTATTAAAAGTGCTTCTAAAAAGAAAGGTGGATTTAATTGCCCTCCTTGTAATTGCAACGTCCAACAGCAACAACAAATACAATATGAAAATAATTCAACATTCGGTCAATCTGCTATGTCTGGTTTTGGTTTAGGAGTTGGATTTATTGGCGCTGCTGTTGTTGCAAGTCTATTTTTACCAAGTTTTAATTATGTTGGTTATGGATATTACGATCATTTTGGTGGATATGGTAATTACACAGAAATAAATAATATAACAAATATTTATGAAGATAATGATACTTATATTGAAGACAATGATGTTATTGGTGATAATAATGACGTAGGTAATAATGATATTGGCGATAATGCTGATTATGGCGATTATGGAGATTATGGTGATATGGGTGATATGGGTTTTGGTGGTAAAAAAATAGTAAAACGACATGTTAAAAAATATATTAGAAAATCAAAAGGAAAAGGAAAATAAATTTTAAACTTTAAATTTAAAATAATTCTGAATATTTATTCTATTACCTTTAATAAAAACTACATCATATTCATTCCAAAAAACATTATAAGATGGTTGAAATGTTAAATCATCCAGTACTTTTTTATTCATAATTGGAAATCTAAAATCAATGTTTTTATAATAAGGTAAAAGAGATCCTATATTCCAATTATTATTTAATATTAACTGAGACATTGCTATTTCTTTTTTTAATATTACTTCCATATGCTCGTTTATATATTTTGTAATACTAAATATTTCTTTTTCTATTAAGAATTCAACTGTTTCTTTATTCATTGCAAATATATATGATTGTACGTGAAATACTAAATTATTGTTAAATAATTGTTTATTATCTATACATGAATTTATAGTACTTCCAAATAACTTAACATTATCTTTTAAATTATTTGTATAAATATCAGTCCATTTTCTATTATAATAATCAGGTACAAAAGGACCTAATACTGTTGAATTTACAAATATAAAATTTTCATAGTTTTTATAAAAATTATCTTTCATTAATCCTTCACTCCAACCTCCAAAATCATATCCATCGTTATTTCTAAATACTTTATATACATAATTAGGACAACTATATTCTATATTTTTATTATTACATATAATCATAAAATCTGTATCAGAATCTTTAAATATTGCATTATTAATAAAATATTTAACTCTTTCATTATATTCATGAAATACATATAAAACTAATGTTTTTTTAGACATTTAGTTATTTTGTTATAATATTTTCTTAAATCATTTGTTTTTTTAAATTAAAATAAAAAAATATTAATAATTAATGGCTACAACATTAACTGTTAATAATACTACTGGATATATTGGTATTAATACTGTTGCCAATATTAATAATAATATAAATATTTATAATAATGCACTCAATTCAAGTAATCAATTATTAATTACTTCAACATGTAATTTTGCTAATATACAATTAACAAATGAAATTAATTCAAATGCTTTTATTGGTCTAGGATGTTCTAATATTTCTGGAAATTATACTTGTAATTTATTTATTGAAACTAATAAATCTATTATTATAAATGCAAATAATATTAATAAATTAACAACTCAATCTCAATCTAGATCACTTATTATTAGTTCAAATGGTTATATTGCTGTGAATTATAATAATGATTTAAATAATTTATATGATTATTTGCCAGATACCTATAATTTAAGTATATATGGTATAACTAGTTCTAATTTTTTTTTAAATGGTTCTAAAATATATTCTACAACATGTACTCATGCAAATAGTATTAATTATCCAACTTGTATAGTTAATAATAATATTTATGCAGGAAATGAATTATCAAATCTTATTTATAATATCGCATTTGATATAGCTTCGCCTATAAAAAGATATCCTCCTAAAACTTACGATTCTAGTACTCAAATGACATCGTTTACAAATAATACTATAACTAATTATTCAAATACATTTACTATTAATGATTATCAAAATGGTTATGGTATTGGAACATATAAAGTTATTACATCAAGTGGTGGTATTGAAACAAATAAAGATTTTTTAAAATCGAGATTATTGTTTAATTTAACAAATAATTCAACTGATGAAATTAATTCAAATGGATTTTTATTTGATTCTAATATTGATAATTACAATAATATTGGAAATTACATTAAAACTAATAATATTGATGGTTCATATTTAGGAGGATGGATAAAAATTCAATTTCCTGAATCTATTATTTTAAGAAAATTTGCATTCTCATCATATGCAAAATCAGGTTTTACAATTAATGATTATAAATATTTACCTGGTTCTTGGAAATGTTATGGTTCTATCGATAATATTACATATACTGAAATTCCAGAAGCAAATAGTACATATAGAATTACGGATAAATATTATTTTAATAATCAATTAAAATATACACATTATTTAGCAAATACTTTTAATAAATCATATAATTATATTGCTTGGACTTTTAATCAATTATCAGGAACTAATATTAATACAAATAACTCTTTAAGACATTTATATGAAATTGAAATTTATGCAGATGATTTAAGATTAAATATTTTAAATAAAATTAATATTAATAACAGATATGGATTAGGACCACCATCGTTTTACACTATATATGGTAGTAATGGTGATAGAATTATCTTAAAAGAAGGTATTAATGATACTGTATATCCTTATTCTATTGGGATGAATAGTAATACTATGTGGTTTAGTGTTCCTACTAATGGTTCTTATCTTTGGTATTCTAATCTTACTAGTAATATGTTCCTTGATAAGGTTGGTACATTGAATGTTTTTAATGATATTATCGGATTTAATAATGCATCTGATAGTAATTTAAAAACTAATATTAAATCTTTTGATTTTAATTGTATTGATATTATTAATAAAATTAAACCTGTTGAATTTACTTGGAAAGATATTGCAAAAGTACCTGAAAATAAAAAAAATACAATCGATTATGGTTTTATAGCACAAGAAATTGAAGAACTATTGCCTCATATAGTAAAAGAAACATCTGAATATAAAATAATAAAATATGAGAAAATGATTCCATATTTAGTAAAAGCAATTCAAGAATTAAATATCAGACTAAAAAATAAAATTATTAAAGATTTAAACAATTCAAATATTAATTCGTCAATATAATTTATTTTTTTCAATTAGATTAATAATGTCTGCTAATTGGTTATCAATTGATAATAATGGAAATATTGGTATTGGTGGATTACCACCAAATAATATAAATAAATTATATTTATATAATTCAAATAAAAATTCAAGTAATCAATTGTTAATTACTTCAACATGTAATTATGCTAATATACAATTAAATAATGGTATTACTTCTAATGCATATATAGGTATTAGTTGTTCTAATATTACTGGTAATTATAGTTCTAATTTATTTTTTGAAACTAATAATTCAATTATTTTTAATACAGGAGGAATAAATAAATCATTATCAATACCACAATTAATGATAAATTCAAATGGTAATATAGGAATAAATACATCAAACCCTTTATATAATTTAGATGTAAATGGATCTATTATAACACCTGATATTATGTATAATTATAATTTATTAAAAAATGTTATTGGAAATATATCAGGAAATATATATACAAAATTAAGAAGATATCCGCCTGTTTCTTATGATTCTATTAATACTAATGCTTTTAATATTAGCGGAACTAATAATTATATTGCTCCTTTTTCTATATTAAGGTATGATCCTTATGATAATAGTTATATTGGCAGACATTATGGCGTAGGAGATTATAAAATTACGGTATCTAGTTTTGTTGATTTGTATAGTGAGCAATATAGATATATGCAACCTAGATTTTTATTTAATTTTAGTACACCATATGCTGTTTCTTATTATGAAATAAGAGATAATAATGACTATAATGGCAATTATATATTAAGAGAATTTCGTATTTTTTCAGAATTAATTGATTCTTATGATAAAGATGGTATTTATAATGGAAGTACTAGATTTTCTCCACAACCAGGAGTACAATATCCTGGTGGTTGGATAAAAATTCAATTTACAGAACCTATTATTTTAAGAAAATTTGTATTTTCAACATATTATGACTTTGATCCTTTTGGAATGCCTAGTGATTGGAAATGTTTTGGTTCTATGGATAACAATACATATTATGAAATTTATCCTGCAAATAGCAGTTTTATTGTTTCATATGAATATTATAAAAATAATACTAATCAATACAGTCATAATATAAATGAGTCTTTTAATAATGCTTATTTATATATCATTTGGGTTTTTAATAGAATTACAGCAAGATATGGTATTGCAGATACTATGAGAAATTTATTAGAAATTGAAATTTATGGTTCTGAAATAAATTTAAGTTCTACTACTGCTATTAATATTTCTAATAATAATGGTTCTAATATTCCATCTTTTTTTACAACATACGGTAGTAATGGTGATAGAATTATTTTAAATCCTGGTATTATAAATACTACATATCCCTATTCTATTGGAATTAATAGTAATACTATGTGGTTTAGTGTTCCTACTAATGGCACTTATCTTTGGTATTCTAATCTTACCAGTAATATGTTCCTTGATAATACTGGTACATTAAATGTTTTTAATGATGTAACTTGTTTTAATAATGCATCTGATAGTAATTTAAAAACTAATATTAAACATTTTGATTTTAGTTGTATTGATCTAATTAATAAAATCAATCCTGTTGAATTTACTTGGAAAGATATTACAAAAGTACCTGAAAATAAAAAAAATACAATCGATTATGGATTTATAGCACAAGAAGTAGAAGAACTGTTGCCTCATATAGTAAAAGAAACATCTGAATATAAAATAATAAAATATGAGAAAATGATTCCGTATTTAGTAAAAGCAATTCAAGAATTAGATATTTGTTTAAGCGAATATAAAAAATAATTATTTATAATATATTATGACATCTACTAATTGGGTTTTTCTTAACTATAACAATCAAAATATTGGTATTGGTACAACAAATAGTGTGAATAATATTTCTATATTTACTACCGATTCATTTTCTAGTAATCAATTATTAATTACTTCAACTTGTAATTTTGCTAATATACAATTAAATAATGGTATTACTTCAAATGCATATATAGGTATTGGTTGTACTAATATTACTAATAATTATAGTTGTAATTTATTTATTGAAACCAATAATTCTATTATTTTTAATGCAGGAGGAATTAATAAATCATTATCAATTCCTAATTTAATAATAAATTCAAATTGTAATATAGGAATAAATACATCAAATCCATTATTTACATTAGATGTAAATGGTTCTATTAATGCAAGTAATATTATTATTAATTCATCTATAATACCTTATAATACTATAAATAATAATATAAATAATTATTCATTATCAAATGTTATATATAATTTAGCTTATAATTTTGCTATTCCATTAAAAAAATATCCTCCTAAATGTTTTGATAATTATGTTAATACTCAATATATTACTGGAACTTATTCTAATCATATAGGTAGTATAATACTTACTAATACAAACAAATTATATGGAGCTCCTATGTATGGAAATGGTACTTATAATATTACATATTCTAGTCATGGATTAGATACAACTAAATATTTAAATTTAAGAACTATTATAAATACATTAACATCATTTGGTTCAACTGATACGACTGAACTTACTAATAGCAATTTACCTTTATTTAATAGTAATATAGATTCTTATAATAATATTGGTATATATACTGGAACTAATTTTATTAATAGTTCATATTTAGGAGGATGGATAAAAATTCAATTCCCTGATCCGATTGTTTTAAGAAAATTTTCTTTTTTAACATACTCAATATTAAATAATAAAACTGCATTTTATGATAATTATAAATATTTACCTGGTTCTTGGAAATGTTATGGTTCTATGGATAATATTACATATACTGAAATTCCACAAGCTAACAGTCCATATAGAATTACTCCTAATGATTATATTAAAAATGTATATTCATATAATCATTATTTGGCAAATACATTTAACACCGCATATACTTATATAGTATGGGTTATAAATGCATTATCCGGAACTTCAATATCTGATGTATATACAATACGTGCTTTATTTGAAATAGAAATTTGTGCTGATAGTATAAATAATATAGAAGGCGCTCTTATTATTTCTAATAATAATCTTAATATTCCATCATTTAATACTATATATGGTGGCGATGGTGATAAAATTATTTTAAAAACAGGTATTAAAAGTACTACATATCCTTACTCTATTGGTTTAAATACTAATACTATGTGGTTTAGTGTTCCTATTAATGGTACTTATCTTTGGTATTCTAATCTTACTAGTAATATGTTTCTTGATAATACTGGTACATTGAATATTTTTAATGATGTTATCGGATTTAATAATGCTTCTGACAGTAATTTAAAAACTAATATTAAACCTTTCGATTTTAATTGTATTGATTTAATTAATAAAATTAAACCTGTTGAATTTACTTGGAAAGATATTGCAAAAGTACCTGAAAATAAAAAAAATACTACTGATTTTGGGTTTATAGCACAAGAAATTGAAGAACTATTACCTCATATAGTAAACGAAACAACTGAATACAAAATAATAAAATATGAAAAAATAATTCCATATTTAGTAAAAGCAATTCAAGAATTAGATATAAAACTAAAAAAAATTGAAGAAGAATAGAATTTTAATTACAAACTAGTATATTTACTTACTCTTTTTTGATTTCTTTTCTTCTACTTTAATATCTTTTACAACTTCTTTTTTCTCTTCTACCTTAACTTCATTCACTACTTCTTCTTTCTTCTTTTCTTCTAATTTAATATCATCTTTAACTTCATTTAGTTTTTCTTTCTTCTCTTGCCAAATTTTACTAATATATGTCATCATTTCACGATTTGACATTTCTTTTTCTTCTCCTGATTGAATTTTTGCTTTTAATACTGCCATTTCACTACGCATAAAGATATTATATTTAGATGGTTCGCGTTTTTTCTTTTCTGTTTCATCATTATTTTTTTTAGATTTACCTTTTTCTAAGTCTGTATAAATTTTTCCCATTTCTTTAATAAAATTGGATTTTGACATAATATCAGATTGAGTATTTAAATAAGCAGAAATACGTGTTGCAAGTTCAATATTATTCATTCTTTTATTTAATTATAATAAATTCATTAATTAAAAAATAAATCATTTTTTTATTTTATTAATATAGAATTACAAAATGAGAGATGCTACTTTTTGTGGTCTTAATAATTGGAATAAATATTTATTTGAAAAATTAGGATGGATGCTACTTGCTAAACAAGACGGTCATAAAATGATAATTGATACTTATAAATATAATATTAACGAATTAATATCACATTTAATTAATAAAAAGAAATCTACTATTGATAAAGATCGTAAAAAAGATTTAGACATTATATTAAGCAATGTTAAAATACTTAAAACATTTGTAGATAAAAATTTATAAAATTTACATTTATTCTGTTATTTTTTCAAATATATACTTACTAGCAGTTATAAAAATTATTTATTTCATTTTTAGTACTTAATATAAGTAAATATTTCATTATAGTTTCATTATTCTTAAAATTTTAATATTTAAAATAATACATTATTAATAATATGGTTTTAATATCAAATGGTATAATAAAATTCTCGGATATACAAACCGAATTTGGCGGTGTGAATCCTATTTATATTAGCGAATATTATTTAAATTCGCCAACAAAGTATACTTCAAATACTGCTGGAATACCAAATAGTAATGCTATAATTAATGTAAGTTTTTTTAAAGGTAAGGCAAAATTTTCACCAGATGGTTTACCTACAACATCATTATATGCAAGATATAGCGCAAATGGACCATTTACATTAAATGTAAATAATTTTATAACACAATGGAATGATATTTCTGGCAATAATAGACATATTACATCTACATATTTCAGAGGTAATGTATCAAATTTGACATTTACTTGTGGATCAAAAGGTTTAGTTGGTTCGAGTGTATTAAATACTGTATCTGGAAATGATACAGATGGATTATATTTTCCATTTGCTTTACCACAAGGATCATATACTTTTTGTTATATGGCAAGATACAGAGGAAATAATAGTAATACAACATATAATCGAAGAATATTTGATTCACGAGCAGGAACAGGTGTAAATACATATTGGGGATTTCAAGGAGGTATTGCTGGTAAATCATATAATGGAAATACTGGAAACATATCATCAACTGAATATAAACAATCTGAACCTGATTGGTGGATTATTGGTGTTGAAACAGAAACAACATCTAGATTTAATGGTATGGATTGTACCGATATTAGAACATTAGGTGGTTTAACATACCCATTAAGACCACCAACTGGTTTTAATCCAACACCTTCTGTAAATTTTGGTAATAATACAGGACAAACAAACTCTACTGAAACTAGTTATTGGGAGATAACAGAATTAATATTTTATAATACTGAATTAAGTTTAAGCGATAAAATTTTAGTTGAAACATATTTTTCAACTAAATATAATCATATCAGTTTTAGTAATATTTCACCAACATTTAATACATTTACGAGCAATTGTTCTAATATTATACCATTATATAATACATTTAATACTATTTATAATGGATCAAAATGGGGTTATAGTTCAAATAATGCTAAATGGTATGGACCAGGAATATTATATAGTCAATTTTATTTGAAAACTGCAAGATATTATTGGCTATTGAATTTACAAAATAATATTACAAATACAGTTGGTCTTAAATATAATAATTCAGGTAATAGAAATATTAGTAATGTTTCCTATAATATTTTATTGCCATTAAATACAACTGCCACAAATACTAATTATAAAATACATTGCATTTTAAATGGAGGTGGTGGAGGTGGTAGTTATTTTGGCGGTGGTGCAGGAGGTCAATGTTATTTTTATAATACTAGTAATTTATTATATAATACAACAATAAATTTAAATATAGGAGATAAAGGTTATTCAACCGCATATGCTAATACTAATTGTAGTGCAGGAGGTGATACTACTTTATCTTGGAGTACATATTCATTAATCGGTTATGGTGGGCGTGAAGGTGATACACAGGCTAATGGATCAACATTTAGTAATATTGCACCAACTGGTTTATTAGTTGGTGGTGCAGGTGGTGGTGGTTCTAGTGGTTATTATTATGGAGGAGCTATATCAACAATTACAAATACTGTTAATTTATATCCAGATACTACATTATGGAGTATAATTAATGATTCTAATATAGCTAATGTATATTCATATAATTCATCATTAAATTCAGGAAGATCTGCACCTCCTGATATTTTAAATTTCTATGGTGCAGGTGGTATATCATATATAAGTGCTAATAATGGTATGCCTGGTGGTCCTGGATTTGTAATAATATTACTGGATTACAATTAAATATTTTTTTCAGAGAATGACAAAAATTTCTCTTTGCCATTTATACATCCCCTCCTATCATACCTCATCCCATCTACCCATTCCCTTCTCCCCTATCTCCTCTATCTCCTTCCTAAT
>Ga0136644_10001177_pt1 | contig 20847 bp, 16 predicted proteins | sample C_130820_EF_Meta_FD_94780 | JGI IMG/M metagenome (GOLD analysis project Ga0136644, IMG submission 94780) | Freshwater microbial communities from Lake Croche, Canada to study carbon cycling - C_130820_EF_MetaG (v2) (version 2) | ecosystem: Environmental > Aquatic > Freshwater > Lake | place... | reverse complement strand
TGCAGGCGCTTTGACATCGGCACCCGGCTCATCCAACTCGGCTTCGCTGATCAGCGGCTCGGCGCCCGGCTCCGGGATTTCGCTGACATCGGACACCACGCCGCGATGACGCACGGTGGCCTGCGGACGGCCACGACCACCTTGGCCACGCGGTGCGCGGCGCTGCGGGTTGCCATCGGCATCGAGCTCGACGAACTCGTCTTCGTTAACGGTCAGCTGCGGCACGGCAGCCTTGCCTTCCAGCACGGCGTCGGCGATGCCGGCCGCGTACAGGTGGATGGCGCGCATGGCGTCGTCGTTACCGGGAATGACGTAATCAACGCCCTCGGGCGAGCAGTTGGTGTCGACCACGGCCAGCACCGGGATGCCCAGGCGGGCAGCCTCTTGCAGCGCGATTTTTTCGTGGCCGACATCGATGACAAACAGCGCATCGGGCAGCGAACCCATGTGCTTGATGCCGCCCAGGCTCTTCTCGAGCTTGGCCATTTCGCGGCGCATCTGCAGCGCTTCTTTCTTGGCGCGCTTGTCGAGAGCACCGGTGTTGCTCAGCTCGGTGATGTCCATCAGGCGCTTGATCGACTGCCGGATGGTCTTGAAATTGGTGAGCATGCCGCCGGGCCAACGCTGGTTGACGAAGGGCATGTTGCAGCGCGCGGCTTCTTTCTGCACGGCATCACGCGCAGAGCGCTTGGTGCCGACAAACAGCACAGTGCCGCCATCAGACACGATGCCGCGTGCGAACGCGGCGGCCTCAGCAAACATGGGCTGGGACTTCTCGAGGTTGATGATATGAATGCGATTGCGCTCGCCGAAGATGTACTGAGCCATCTTGGGGTTCCAGAAACGGGTCTGGTGTCCGAAATGGACGCCCGCTTCCAGCATCTGACGCATGGAAATTGTCATTGTGTCGTCTCCTGACTGTTCGGGTTGGGGCCTGACGCGCACCCCTGGCGGCGATTTCCCGGACTCTAGTCCTACAGAAACACCCGGCCACCAGTGACGATGCGCGCTTGGATTGGTTTGCCAAAAAAGGCCGCGCTTTATACCATGAAGTGTTCGCGCAAACAACGCTTTAGACTCCGCGCGAGCCACCACCACCAGGACACCATGCACATCACCATCAAGTCGAGCCTGGAACAGCAGCAAATGCGCGTCGCCGGACGTTTGGCCGCCGACGTACTCGACATGATCGGCGAATACGTCGTCCCCGGGGTGACCACCGAAGAGCTCGACCAGCGCTGTCACGATTTCATCGTCCAGGTGCAACAGGCGACGCCGGCCAATCTGGGCTACCGCGGTTTCCCCAAAACGGTCTGCACCTCGGTCAACCATGTGGTCTGCCACGGCATCCCGAACGATAAAAAGCTCAAGAACGGCGATGTCGTCAACATCGATGTCACGGTCATCCGTGATGGCTTTCATGGCGACACCAGCCGCATGTACTACGCCGGCAAGCCGCCGGTGCAGGCCGAACGCCTGTCCACTGTCTGCTTTGAGGCCATGTGGGCAGGCATCCGTACCGTGCGCCCCGGCACGCGCCTCGGAGACATCGGCCACGCCATCCAAATGCTTGTGGAGGCCAACGATTTTTCAGTTGTGCGCGAATACTGCGGCCATGGCATAGGCCGCGTTTATCACGAAGATCCGCAAGTCCTGCACTACGGCGAGGCGGGAACAGGCGTAACCTTGCAACAGGGCATGACCTTCACCATCGAACCGATGATCAATGCCGGGCGGCGCCACGTGCGTCTGTTGCCCGATGGTTGGACGGTCGTGACCAAGGACCACTCTTTGTCCGCGCAATGGGAGCACACGGTACTGGTGACCGCTGACGGCTTCGAAGTGCTGACCTTGGGTAGCAAAGATCGCATCTGAAAGGGCCGGGTCTAGTCACACATGGTTTCAATGCAGCAGGCCGCCTTCGAAGAAGATGAAAGCCGCGAGACTCCCGCAACCCTAGATTGGCCCTTGCTAGAGCAGATACCCGCGCAGTTGGCCGCGCAGGACTACTCGGCCGATGCCTTCCGTGCCGCAGTGCGCACTGCGCAGGAAGAACTGCGGCAGTTGTTTTCCGAAGATGCCTCGGTTGAGGCGTTGGTGCGGGCTCGGGCACGCTTCATCGACGTGCTGCTGCAGCAGGCCTGGCAGCGGCAACTCGATGCCGGTCTGGCCGAACAGATTTCATTGCTGGCCGTCGGCGGATACGGACGCGGCGAACTGCACCCTGCCTCAGACGTCGACCTGCTGATATTGGTGCCGGTGGCACCACCACTGACCGAGACCGGCCGCGGGCAGATCGAACAACTCATCGCGTTTTTATGGGACATCGGCCTGGAGGTCGGCCACAGTGTGCGCAACCCCGAGCAGTGCGCCGAAGAGAGCGCGGCCGATGTCGGCGTGATGACCACCTTGATCGAGGCTCGCTGGCTGGCGGGCTCGACCACCCTGCCCGAGCTGATGCAAGCCGCGTTGACCCCCGAACACGTGTGGCCGGCGCGCGATTTTTTTGAAGCCAAGGTGCGCGAGCAGCAGGAGCGCCACGCCAAGGCTAACGACACCGCGTACAACCTTGAGCCCAACGTCAAGAACGGCCCGGGTGGACTGCGCGATCTGCAGACCATCGCCTGGGTCGCCAAGCGCCACTTCGGCGTCAACTCGCTGGATGAACTGGTGACTCAGGGTTATCTGTCGCCGGGTGAACTGCGCAAGCTCAAGCAGGCGCAGTCCTTCCTGTGGAAAGTGCGTTTCGGTCTGCACACGCTGACCGGCCGCCACGAAGACCGGCTGCTGTTTGATCATCAGATCAGGCTCGCACAAATCTTCGGCTACGAAGATGCCTCGTACACGCTGGCGGTCGAGCAGCTGATGCAGCGCTATTACCGCACGGTGCTCGATGTCAGCTTCCTCAACGAGCTGCTGCTGCAGTTGTTCCGTGATGCCATTCTGTCGGACAACAGCCCGCCGCAACCGCTGAACCCGCGTTTTCAGATCCGCAATGACTACCTCGACGCAGTCAACGCCGACATCTTCGCGCGCTCGCCCTCCGCCCTGCTCGAACTGTTCGTGCTGCTGCAGCAAAACCCGCAGATCCGTGGCGTACGCGCTTCGACCATGCGTGCGGTGGCCCGCCATCTGTGGCTGATCGATGAGGAGTTCCGCCAGAACCCGCGGCATCACCGCTTGTTTCTTGAAATCCTGCGCGCGCCGGTCGGGGTCACGCATGAACTGCGGCGTATGAACACCTATGGCGTGCTGGGTCGTTACATCCCGGCCTTCGGCCGCATTGTCGGCCGCATGCAGTACGACTTGTTCCATGCCTACACCGTCGATGCGCACACGCTGTTTGTGGTCAGCAATCTGCGCCGGCTGGCCATGCCCAAGTACGACCATGAGTTGCCGCTGCTGTCAGGTCTGATGCAAAACCTGCCCAAGCAAGAGATCGCGTATCTGGCCGCGTTGTTTCATGACATCGCTAAAGGCCGCGGCGGTGATCACTCGGACTTAGGCTCGGTCGATGCCGAAGCCTTCTGCCTGGAGCAAGGCCTGTCACGCTATGACGCGCGTCTGGTCGCTTGGCTGGTGCGCAACCATCTGCAGCTGTCGCTGACAGCGCAAAAGAAAGACATCGGCGATCCGCAGGTCATCAATGCTTTTGCACGCCTTGTGGGTGATGAAAGCCACCTCGAATATCTGTACGTGCTGACCTGTGCCGATGTGCGAGGCACTAACCCCAGGCTCTGGAATTCCTGGAAGGCCTCCCTGTTCCAAGAGTTTTATGAGCGCGTGCGCGCTGCGCTGCGCCGCGGCTTGGAAAGCCCTATCGATCAGGAACAGCTGCTGCGCGAGAACCAGGAAGGTGCGCGCTTACTGCTGGCCGCTCAAGGCGTCGCCAGCAGCGGCATCGAACGCACGTGGGCCCGTTTGTCGCAGGCCTATTTTTTGCGTCATTCACCCGAAGAGATCGCGTGGCACACAAGACTGCTCGCCAATCGCGACCCTGCGTCAGACGATCCGCTGGTAGCCGTCGATCCGCATAGCGATCGCGGCACCACGGCCGTGTTGATCTACGCGCCGCATCGCCGTCACAGCTTTGCGCGTGCCACTGCGGTACTCGATCAACTCGGGCTGACCATTGTCGATGCGCGCATCACGCCGACCGAGAACAGCTTCAGCCTGGACCTCTATCACGTGCTGGAAGAAAACGGCGCACCCATCGACGATCCTGAGCGCATCACCGAGATCGAAGAGATGCTGTGGCGTTCGCTGCAGCGCCCGGAAGAGTCACCGCTGGCGGTGTCGCGCCGTGCGCCGCGACAGGTGCGCATGTTCAACACGCCCACCACCATCACCATCAGCCCGGATGAAAACAACGCGCGCTCGGTGCTCGAACTGGTTGCCGGCGATAGACCTGGACTGCTGTGCGACATCGGCAAAGTGCTGTGGGAAGAGCGTGTCGATCTGCTGGGTGCACGTGTCAGTACCGTGGGCGAACGCGCTGAAGACGTGTTTTACGTCACCGACCTGTCGCAGCAACCGCTGACCGGCCCGGATGCCGAACGGCTGCGCCAGAAGTTGGTGGCCGCTTTGCGCCGCGCGCCCTGAGCCGCCCGCATGAATCCGTCGCTGCAACAGCTGGTGGCTTATCCGTTTGAACGGCTGGCAGCGCTTAAAACCGGCCTGACGCCACCGGCCCGACTGCCGCACATCGCTTTGTCTATCGGTGAGCCCAAGCATGCTCCGCCGGCGTTTGTCGTCGATGCGCTGCGGCAACACATCGCCGACATCGGCGGTTATCCGGCCACCCGTGGCCTGCCGGAGACTCGCGCGGCAGCCGCGCGCTGGCTGGAACGGCGCTTTGTGCTGCCGCCGGGCAGCGTCGATGCCGAGCATGCGGTGCTGCCGGTCAATGGCACGCGCGAGGCCCTCTTCGCCTTTGTCCAGGCGATGGTCGACCCGGCTGGCGCACCGCTGGTGGTGATGCCCAACCCCTGCTATCAGATCTATGAAGGCGCTGCGCTGCTGGCCGGCGCCCAACCCTATTACTTGGACACCACGGCTGCGAACGGCTATTTGCCCGACTTGGACAGCGTGCCGGCCGCGGTGTGGCAACGTTGCCAAGTGCTGTTTCTGTGCAGCCCCGGCAATCCGGCCGGCGCAGTGATGTCCAATGCCTACCTGCAACACGCGCTCAACCTGGCTGAGCGCTACGACTTCATCATCGCCGCTGATGAGTGTTACGCCGACATCTTTGACGATGAGCTGCAGCCGCCCACATCGTTGCTGCGCGCCGCGCACGAACTGGGCAACACGGCCTTTGAACGTTGCATGGTGTTTCATTCGCTGTCCAAGCGTTGCAGCGTGCCGGGCTTGCGCTCGGGCTTCGTCGCCGGCGATGCGCGCTTGATGGCGCAGTTTCTGCTCTATCGCACCTATCACGGCTGCGCCATGTCGATCCCGGTGCAGTTGGCCAGCATTGCCGCTTGGAACGACGACGACTATGTGCTGGGCAATCGCGCCCTGTACCGCGAAAAATTCGATCGCGTGCTGCCTATTCTGGCGCCGGTGCTGCCTGTCGAACGGCCTGCCGGCGGCTTTTATCTGTGGCAACAGATCGACGGCGATGACTGCCGGTTCACTGCGGATCTGTACGCACAGCACAATGTCACTGTGGTGCCGGGCAGTTATCTGGCGCGTGTTGGCACAGGTCGCAACCCCGGTATTGGCCGCGTCCGCATTTCGCTGGTGGCCAGCGTCGCTGATTGCGTCGCCGCCGCGCAGCGCATCGCCGAGTTCGTCCGGCAGCGCTGAACGGCCAGCGCGGCCGGCTTGCCTTGCCGGCGGCTTGGCCGCACGATTGCCGCCCCCCCCGACTTGCACCCCGGAAGCCCCCCATGAGCGACACCTTGCGCCTGACCATCGAAGCCGCCTTCGAGCGCCGCGCTGATCTCACCCCCAGCAGCACGGAGCCGTCGGTGCGTGCCGCCATCGAAGAATGCATCGGCCTGCTGGATTCAGGTACTGCGCGCATCGCGCAGCAAGTCGGCGACACCTGGCAAGTCAACGAATGGCTGAAAAAAGCCGTGCTGCTGAGCTTTCGCATCAACGACAACCAGATCATCGATGCCGGCAACGTACGCTGGTACGACAAGGTCGCGCTGAAGTTTGCCGATCAGGACAGCGTGCAGTTGCGGGCCGGGGGTGTGCGTGTGGTGCCAGGCGCCTTTGCGCGCCGCGGCGCCTACATTGCCCCAAACGTGGTGCTGATGCCCTCTTACGTCAACATCGGCGCTTACGTGGACAGCGGCACCATGGTCGACACCTGGGCCACGGTAGGCTCGTGCGCGCAGATCGGCCGCAACGTGCACCTGTCAGGCGGTGTGGGCATCGGTGGTGTGCTCGAACCGCTGCAGGCCTCGCCCACCATCATCGAAGATGACTGCTTCATCGGCGCTCGCTCAGAGGTGGTCGAAGGCGTCATTGTGGGACGCGGTTCGGTATTGGCCATGGGCGTGTTCATCAGTCAGAGCACGCGCATCTATGACCGCGAGACCGGTCAGGTGAGCTACGGTCGCGTACCGCCGGGTTCGGTGGTGGTGCCGGGCAGCCTGCCTTCAGCCGATGGCCGTTACAGCTTGGCCTGCGCAGTCATCGTCAAAAAGGTCGACGAAAAAACCCGCAGCAAGACTTCGATCAACGAGCTGCTGCGGATGGTCGACTAGCCAAAACGGCCGGTGATGTAATCCTCGGTCAGCTTGTGCCGGGGATTGGTAAAGATGCGGTCGGTCTCGCCGACTTCGATCAGGTCGCCCAGATGAAAGTAAGCGGTGCGCTGTGACACGCGTGCGGCCTGCTGCATGGAGTGCGTCACGATGGCGATTGCATAGCTGGCGCGCAGTTCGTCGATCAGGTCTTCGATGCGCGCGGTGGCGATGGGGTCCAAGGCCGAGCACGGCTCGTCCATCAGTATGACCTCGGGATTCACCGCAATCGTGCGTGCAATGCACAAGCGTTGCTGCTGACCACCGGACAAGCTGGTGCCGGGCGCACCCAGGCGGTCTTTGACTTCATCCCACAGACCGGCCCGCTTGAGGCTGGTCTGCACGATTTCATCGAGTTCAATACGGTCAGCAGCCAAGCCGTGGATGCGCGGCCCGTATGCCACGTTCTCATAGATCGATTTAGGGAACGGGTTTGGCTTCTGGAACACCATGCCGATGCGCGCCCGCAGTTGCACCACATCCTGGCGACGGTCATAGATGTCCTGACCTTCCAGCTTGATCGAACCGGCCACGCGTGCCTGCTCGATGGTGTCGTTCATACGGTTAAAGCAGCGCAGAAAGGTCGACTTGCCACAGCCCGACGGGCCGATCATGGCCAGCACCTGATTGCGCGCGATGTCGATGCTGACGCCTTTGATGGCGCGCTTCTCACCATAGAACACGTCGACATTGCGCGCACAGATCAGCGGATCATCAACCGTCACCCGGCCGACGGTTTTGGTCTCGGGCGAAGTGCTGGCCTCGGGCACGGTGTAAGCAGCCTTGGCGGCAGGACTCTCGGTGGCAGCGTTCATGGGCAACGGACCTCGGTAAAAAATGGCAGGTGTCGCTTACCAGCGACGTTCAAAGCGATTGCGCAGCACCACAGCCGTGGCATTCATGGCCACGAGGAAAACCAGCAGCACGATGATGGCCGCGGAGGTGCGCTCGATAAAGGCCCGCTCGGGGCTGTCGGACCACAGGAACACCTGCACCGGCAGCACCGTCGCCGGTGCAGACAAGGAATGGGGTACATCGACGATAAAGGCCACCATGCCGATCATCAGCAAGGGCGCAGTCTCACCAAGGGCGCGGGCCATGCCGATGATGGTGCCGGTGAGCATGCCGGGCATCGCGAGCGGCAGCACGTGGTGCGTCACCATCTGCAGTTTGGACGCACCCATACCCAGCGCCGCCTCACGGATGGACGGCGGCACGGCCTTGATGGCCGCACGTGAGGCGATGATGATGGTGGGCAAAGTCAGCAAGGCCAGCACCAGACCACCGACCAGCGGCGCTGAACGCGGCATGCCAAAAATATTGAGGAACATCGCCAAACCCAACAGACCGAACACAATCGAAGGCACGGCCGCCAGATTGTTGATGTTGACCTCGATCAGGTCCGTCCAGCGCGTGCGACGGGCGAACTCCTCTAGGTAGATGGCAGTGGCCACCGCGATGGGGAATGACAGCAACAAGGTCACGCCCAGCGTGTAGAGGCTGCCCACAAAGGCGCCCCAGACACCGGCCTGCTCGGGTTCGCGCGAGTCACCGTTGGTGAAGAAGCCGCGATTGAAATCGAGTGACAACACGCCGTCGTGTTTCAACGCATCGATCCAAAGGAGTTGCTGGTCGGAGAGCGAGCGGTCCGCCTCATCGACATCGCGGCTGATTCGGCCCTTGAGCAACTGATCGACCTTGTCATCGGCCAGAAAGCGCAAGGTCTCGTGTTTACCCATCAGACTGTGATCGGCGGTCAAGCGGGCCTGCAACAGGTTGGCCGCAGAACTGCTGACCAGATCGGTGAGTTGTCGTGTGGCCGTACGACCCTCGACGTCGGGAAAGCGTTGTTTGAGCGCGGCCCGCACCAGCGCCGGGTAATCGGCTACGGCCAGCGTCTCGGCATCGCCGGTACCCTCGGGGTCGATGACCGCAGGGTCATAAAACACCTCGAGCGTCAGATTGGTCTGGCGAAATGCGGACCAACCCTGCGAGAACACCGAGGTGAACAACACCACCACGAACAGCAGACCCAAAAGCACTGCCCCCAGACCATAGGCCCGGAACCGCCGCTCTGCCCACTGCCGCCGGCGCAGGCTTTTTTCGACCAGTGCGCGGGTTTCAGCAACCGACTTACTCATATTGCTCCCGGTATTTTCGCACCACCTTGAGGGCCACCACGTTCAGCGCCAGGGTGACCAGGAACAACACCAGACCCAGTGCAAAGGCTGCCAGCGTTTTGGGGCTGTCGAACTCCTGATCGCCGGTGAGCAAGGTGACAATCTGCACCGTGACGGTGGTTACGGCTTCCAAGGGATTGGCCGTGAGGTTGGCGGCCAGGCCGGCAGCCATCACCACGATCATGGTCTCGCCGATGGCCCGTGAGATCGCCAGCAGCACGCCACCGACGATGCCCGGCAAGGCGGCGCGCAGCACCACTTGCCGGATGGTCTCGGAACGGGTCGCGCCCAGCGCGTAAGCACCGTCGCGCAGAGACTGCGGCACCGCTGAGATCATGTCGTCAGACAGCGATGAGATGAACGGGATGATCATGATGCCCATGACCAAACCGGCGGCCAGCGCACTTTCGGAGGCCACGCTTAAGCCCACGGCCTCGCCCATGCCGCGCAGCGCAGGGCCCACGGTCAGAGCTGCAAAAAACCCATAGACGACGGTGGGGATACCGGCCAGCACTTCCAGTACCGGCTTGACCACCGAACGGAAACGGCGATCGGCATATTCCGCGAGGTAAATGGCCGAAAACAGTCCGATAGGCACAGCGATGATCATGGCGATACCGGAGATCATGGCTGTACCCAGAAACAAGGGCACAGCGCCGAAGGCTCCGGAGGAGCCGGCTTGATCGGCCCGCAGCGCCGTCTGCGGACTCCAGCTGAGTCCCAACAGGAACTCGTGGACCGACACCACATGGAAAAATCGCAGTGACTCGTAGACCACTGACAACACGATACCGATGGTCACGAAAACAGCGATGGTCGAGCAGCCGAGCAACAGCCATTCGAAAATGCGCTCGACGGCATTGCGCGCACGCAGCGTCGGGGAAATCTGCCGATGCGCAAATCCCAAACCAGCGATCGCTACCACCAACACCAGCCCCGCCAAGGCCAGGTTGGCGATGCTCTGCATCTGCCGGTATTCGGTGGCTGCAGCCAGCACCTGCGGACGCACGCCTTCCAAGCTGATCTGCCCGGACACGACGTTGCGGATTTCGTTGATCAGCAAGCCGCGCTGACCGGCATCGAGAGCCTGCCAATCACCGGGAAAATGGGTCGAGATCAACCCGGTGATGACCGTGTTTTGGAACAGCAGCCACAGACCCATGACCAACAGCGCCGGCAAACCGCACCACAGCGCCGTGAGCATGCCGTAGTAATAAGGCAGCGAATGCAAGTTGCGGATGCCACGCCCGCCGCCGACCAGCGACAAAGAACGCCGCTCACCCAGCCAAAACGCCAGCAACACCAGAACAGCCAGCAGCACCAACAGTAGGGAGTGAGTCATGAGAGGCAAACGCTAATGAGAAAGGTGTCTGTCGCAAGGTCTGACCACAGGCCTGAAGCCCGTGGCCAGCACCACAGACTTACTTGCCGAGAACGGCCTTGCGGACTTTGGCCAGTTCGGCGGCTGGCAACGGCACCAGACCCTTGCCGGCCAGATAGCCATCGGCACCCATAGAGCGGGGGCTGACGTATTCGGCCAAGAACTCGTTGATGCCTGGGATAACGCCGATGTGCGCCTTCTTGATATAGAAGTACAGCGGACGCGACACCGGATAGCGGCCGGAAGCGATGTTCTCGAAGGTGGGGGCCACGCCGTCGATGACCGAGCCTTGGATCTGCGAAATGTTGGCGTCGAGGAAGCTATAGCCAAACACACCGAGGGCCTTGGGATTTGCACCGAGCTTCTGCACGATCAGGTTGTCGTTCTCACCGGCTTCGATGTACGCGCCATCTTCACGCAGCGACTCGCAAACCTTTTTGAAGCGGGCCTCGTCAGTGTCTTTGATAGCTTTGATATTGGCGAAGGTCGAGCAACCGGCATCCATCACCAACTCGGCGAAGGCGTCGCGAGTGCCCGACGTGGGCGGAGGACCCAGCACTTCGATCTTATCGGCCGGCAAAGACTTATTGACCTGGTTCCAAGTCTTATAGGGGTTGGCAATGAGACTCTGAGTGTTGTCCGGGTCAGGCACAGTCTTGGCCAAGGCCAAATACAGGTCGCGCCGGCTCAGCTTGAACAACGGACTCTTCTTGGAATTGGCAATAGCGATGCCATCAAAGCCGATCTTGACTTCGATGACTTCTTTGACGCCGGCCTTGGTGCACGCGTCGACCTCAGAGGGCTTGATGGCGCGCGAGGCATTGGCGATGTCGGGGTACTGTGCGCCCACACCATCGCAGAACAGCTTGATGCCGCCGCCGGTGCCGGTGCTCTCAACCTTGGGCGTCTTGAACTTGCCGCCCTTACCGAACTGTTCGGCCACCGTGGTGGTGAACGGATACACCGTGGATGAACCGACGATGGAGATGTAGTCGCGACCCGCCTGAGCGTAAGCCGAGGATCCGACGGCCGCAGCCACGACGAGCGATGAGGCCAGAAGACGCTTTATGAACACTGGGAACCTCCGAGGGGAAAAGAGTGCAGTCACGTTCCACCAAGCTCCCAGAAGGGGCTGCCTGAGTTTATGTACTTTATGTGTCTGCATTATTGCTTACCCTACACCGACAGCTGACACTGGCAACTCGCTATTGCCGATGGCTTGATTGTACCGGCCTTTGGCCCGTATAACCGCCCGTCACTTTGCCGACCGCGCCCTACTCACCCACCCGGACACCACGTTGCAGAAGCCAGACACGCTCGCCCTGACCCAAGACCTCATCTCCCGCCCGTCGGTGACCCCGGCAGATCATGGCTGCCAGGACCTGATGATCCGGCGTTTGACTGCTGCGGGCTTTACGGTCGAAAAAATGAACCACGGCAACGTCGAGAATTTCTGGGCCAAACGCGGAACAACCGCGCCCGTGCTGTGCTTTGCCGGGCACACCGACGTCGTGCCGACCGGGCCGTTGGAAGAATGGCGCACCGACCCGTTCAAGCCGGTCGTCATCGATGGCATCTTGTATGGCCGCGGCGCAGCCGACATGAAGAGCGGGCTGGCGGCAATGGTGACGGCCTGCGAGCAGTTTGTGCACGAACAGCCCGATCATCTGGGCTCGATCGCGTTTCTGATCACCAGCGACGAAGAAGGCCCTTCAGTCGATGGCACCAAGCGGGTGGTTGAAACCTTGCGCCAGCGTCAGGAGCGTATCGACTGGTGCATCGTCGGTGAGCCGTCCAGTGAACATTGTGCCGGCGACACGATCAAGATCGGGCGGCGCGGCTCCTTCAGCGGCCGTCTGACGGTGCACGGCGTGCAAGGGCATATCGCCTATCCGCACCTGGCACTCAATCCGGTGCACAGCTTGGCCCCGGCTCTGGCCGAACTGACCGCGCGTACCTGGGATCAGGGTAACGAGCACTTTCAGCCCACCAGTTTTCAGATCTCGAATATCAATGCGGGCACCGGCGCACCCAACGTCATACCGGGCGAACTCAAGGCGCGGTTCAACCTGCGCTACAACCCGGTGCAGACCCAGCAGCAGTTGCGTGCGACAGTCGAAGAGATACTCGACCGGCATCAGGTGCGCTACACCATAGACTGGTATGTGTCGGGCGAGCCGTTTTATACGCCGCCGGGGCCCTTATCGGCCGCGGTCACCACGGCCGTGGGAGCCACCATAGGACGCGAGCCGGTGATGAGCACCGGCGGTGGCACATCGGATGGCCGGTTTATTGCCACGCTGGGCACGCAGGTGGTCGAACTGGGCGTCACCAACGCGTCTATCCACAAGGTCAACGAATCGGTGGCGGTGGCCGAGATCGAAGCGCTGCACGATATGTATGTGGGCGTGCTACGTCAGCTGCTGGGCAAACCTGCCAACGCTTAAAACGCCGCGATCAGGCGGCTGTAGCAGGCCGCTGCGCCCAGTTAAGCCAAACACCGCCGGCACCCAAGCCGGCGGCCCAGATCATCACCCAGGCCGGCATAGCCAAGCCCAGAAAGGTCCAATCGACCTTGGCGCACTCTCCTGAACCGGTGAGCACTTTGCGCAGCACGTCGGTCAGCGGAAACACATCGAGCATGTAGTCCAGCGAAGCACCGCAAGCAGCCACCGTACCGGCCGGCTGATGTTGGATGTACAGATGGCGCGCTGCGATACCGATGGCGATCAGGGCTGCCAGCGCAAGCAAGACCGCTGCACAGCGCTGCAAGCGCCACTGCGCATCGCGCGGCAAGGCCGCCAGCACGAAGGCCAAACCCAAACCCGCCATTGCCACGCGCTGAAAGATGCACAAGGGGCACGGCACCAGCCCCATGAACTGCTGCGAATAGAGCGCAAAACCCACCAGTGCAAAGCAGCACAGCGCAGCCACTGCATTGGCGCTGTGCCGCCAGTCACGCACGACAGACACGCCCGCCGCTGTCACGGTTGACTGCTTTTGGCACGCAGATCGCGCTCGACATCTTCGAGACTGGTGTGCCGCACATCTTTGCCGTGCACCATATAGATGACGTATTCGCAGATGTTCTGGGCGTGGTCACCGATACGCTCCAGCGAACGCACCACCCACATAACGTCCAGCACCCGGCGGATAGTGCGCGGGTCTTCCATCATGAAAGTGATGCACTGGCGATGGATGGCTTCGTACTCTTCATCGACCAGCCTATCCTGCCGCGCGACACGCAGTGCACTTTCGGCATCGAGGCGTGCAAAGGCGTCGAGAGCATCGTGCACCATCTCGGAGACGATGCGTCCGAGGTGCTTAATCTCGCGGTATTTGTTTTCGGGGCGTTCCATGGACGCCAGACGCGACGCAATGAGGCCGATTTTTTCGCCTTCGTCACCGATGCGCTCGAGGTCGGTGATGGCCTTGATGATGGCCACCACCACACGCAGATCACCGGCCGCCGGCGCACGCGTGGCCAGGATGCGACTGCACTCTTCATCGATAGACACTTCCATGCCGTTGACCTTGAGGTCATCGAGCGCCACCGACTCGCCCAGTGAACTGTCGCCCTCGTAAAGCGAGGTGAGTGCCTTGGACAACTGCGCCTCGACGAAGCCGCCCATGGCCAAGGCGCGACCCCGCAGATGCTCCAAGTCTTCATTGAAGCGTCGCGAGATGTGATGCGAGAGGTCTGCGGTTTCCATGGCGATCCTTGCTCAAAGATGACGGACTGTTAGCCCGTGGCGTCGATAGTACCCTGACGTCCACCTTGCCACACACGCCGCGCAGGGAAATGACAGGTGAATACACTGCCCACGCCTTCTTCGCTTTCGATGTGCAGGCGGGCGCCATGATGTTCCAACGCATGCTTGACGATGGCCAGACCCAGACCGGTACCGCCGGTCGTACGCGCACGGCCGGCATCGACGCGGTAAAAGCGCTCGGTCAGCCGCGGAATATGTTCCGCCGGTATGCCCATACCGGTATCAGTGACGGACAGATGCGCTTCATCTTGCGCATCGACCCACCAGCGGATGCTGACGCGGCCTTCATCGGGTGTGTACTTGACGGCGTTCTCGACCAGATTGGCAAACACCGAATGCAGCTCGGCCTCATCGCCCAACAGACCCGCGGGCGATTCGATGGCCAGCGAGACCTGTGGATGCAGGGGCCGCGCGGTCACGTCCTTGTTGAGCATGGCCAGCAGGCCGGCCACATCGATGGTGTCATACGGCGCCTCTGCATCACCGGCATCCAAACGCGACAACTCCAGCAAATCGCGCACGATGGCATTCATGCGATCGGACTGGCGACGCATCTCGGTTAAGGGTCCTTGCAGCATCGGATCGATGTCCGTGTCTTGCACCAAGGTTTCGAGATAACCGGTGATGACTGTCAACGGCGAACGCAGTTCATGCGACGCATTGGCGACAAAGTCTTTGCGCATGGACTCCAGCGCCACCTGCCGGCTGACGTCGCGCACCAGCAGCAATCGCTGCTGCCGGCCATAAGGCACCACCTGAAACGATAGCGCCAGTCCGTCGCGATTGGCACGCGGCACTTCCAGCGGTGCGGAGAAATCGGCCTTGTCCAGAAACTGTACGAAACGCGGATCACGCACCAGATTGCTGATGCGAATGCCGATGTCCACACGCCGCCGCAAGCTCAGCAGGCGCATGGCCATGCGATTGAACCAGAGGATCTCGTTGTTGGCGTTGAGCACGATGACGCCATCGGGCATGGCTGCGGTGGAGTGCCGCAATTCCCGGAAGACATCGAGCAGGCGTTGCTTGTGGAAGCGCTTACGCCGGTGCAGGCGCACCACTTGGGTGATCACCTGCCCCCAGATACCGCCGGCATTGGGCGGTTCGCGCAAATTGCGGGCGCGCAGCCAGTAATCGAGTCGATACAGATTGAACAACTGCCAGGTCAGCGCCACGCTGAGCATGACCAACAGACCGACGATGACCGAATCCAGCAGCAGACCCAGCAGCACGCCCAGTGCAGCAAGCCCTGCCACGCGTGCCAGCGTGTAAGCCCAGGCCTGCGCGACAGGATTCATCTGGACTTAGGACTCCTTGGCCGAGAAGCGGTAACCGGAACCCCTTACCGTCTGCACCAGGTGGTCAAAACCATGCTCTTCGAGGGCCTTGCGCAAACGGCGGATGTGCACGTCGATGGTGCGCTCTTCGACATACACGTTGCCGCCCCAGATGCGATCGAGCAGCTGTTCGCGGCTGTAGACGCGCTCAGGATGGCTCATAAAGAACTCAAGCATGCGGTACTCAGTCGGACCCAGGGCCACGGTACGCTCACCGGCGCTGACGCGATGACTGGCCTTGTCGAGTTGCAGACCACCCAGCTCGATGTGTTCATCGGTCGAGGTGGTGCTGGTACGACGCAGTACCGCTTGAATGCGCGCCAGCAGTTCGCGCGGCGAAAATGGCTTGGTGACATAGTCATCCGCGCCACCTTCGAGCCCGGCGACTTTGTCGGCTTCGGCAGCGCGGGCGGTCAGCATGATCACCGGCAGATCGCGCGTTTCGCGGTCGCGCTTGATCAAGCGCGTGAGTTCCAAGCCGCTCATGTCGGGCAGCATCCAGTCGATCAGCAACAAGTCCGGGCGATGGTCAGCCAGCAAACCGCGGGCTGCGCGGCAGTCTTCAGCCTCGTGCACGGCATAGCCGGCACGCTTAAGCGAAAAGGCGATCATCTCGCGTATGGGCCGTTCATCCTCGACGATGAGTATTTGTCGTGTGCTCATAGTTAGGCTTCCGCTCGACGGTTGGGCACCAAAGTGCTGGGACACGCATTAGATGACAAGTGTATTGCGCCGTCGTTACGCACGCGGAGTTTGTACCACTTGATCGCGCACATAAACGGGAACGGCGGCCTCGGCGGGCAGTGCCAGGCCGGCAGCGAAATCGGCCACTGCCAGCCTTGCGATCTCGCGTGCATGCGGTTCGGCCTGCGGCAATTGCCGCAGCGCAGACACGCCGAACGCTGCGTTGTCCCTGAAATAGGCTGCGAGACCGCAGCCGGCAGCCAAAATCTGCTCGCCGCCTGATGCTTGCCCGGCGAGGAACTGCAGCAAGGTTGCCGGTGCCGACACGTGTTCTGCCGCATCGCTTACCACCCCCTGCTGTGCCGGGGCGTGCAGCGACCAATAGACCTCGTGCATGCGCGCATCCATACAGGCCAACAACGGGACAGACGCTGTGGGCTCAAGGTCCGCTGCCTGCAGCGCCAGTGCACGCAGGTCAGACACCGGCAGGACCGGCAGGTCTGCGGCGAACGCCAAGCCTTGGGTCACGCTGGCGGCAATGCGCACACCTGTAAACGAACCGGGACCGCGTCCGAAGGCGATAGCCTGTAACGAGCCCAGCGTGCAACCGGCCTCGGCCAGCAGCGACTGCACCATCGGCAAGATCAAGCGCGCGTGCTCACGCGCGGTGGCTTGTTCACGCAGCAACAGCTGACCATCGATAAACAGTGCCGCAGAGCACTGGCCGCTGGCGGTATCCAGGGCCAACAGCCTCATGGCAGAGACCTGCTTTGTGGACTCAGCGGCCGCAACTGCTGCAGAAACTGTTGCACCACTGCCGCATCACGTGTCGGCCGCATCGGCGGCAGACTGGCCACCAGCGCGCGGCCATAGCCGCGACTGCTCAAGCGCGGATCGCAGATGACCACCACGCCTTCGTCTTCTTCACTGCGGATCAAGCGCCCCACTCCCTGCTGCAAGGCCAAGGCGGCCTCGGGCAATTGATAATCGTTGAACGGATTACCGCCCTGCGCACGGATGTGATCGACCCGTGCGCGGGTGAGTGGATCTTCGGGCGAGGCAAATGGCAACCGGTCGATGACCACTAAGCGCAGGGCCTGACCTTTGACATCCACGCCTTCCCAGAAGCTCGATGTACCCAACAATACGCTGTGCGGATCACTGCGAAACTCGCGCAGTAATAACTCGCGCGGCGACTCGCCCTGCACCAGCAGTCGATAGCGCAAAGTCGGCGCGATTGCGCCCGCCCAATGCTCGCGCAGCAACTGCGCGGCGCGCTCTAAAGCACGGTGGCTGGTGAACAACAGAAATGCGCCCCCACCGGAGGCGTCAATGAGCGTCAGGGCTTGCGCCACCACCGCGCGGGTGTAGTCCGAGGAAGACGGATCAGGCATGCCACCGGGCAGATAAAGCAAAGCCTGCCGGGCGTAATCGAAGGGACTCTCGATGCGTAGCGTGGATGCTGCTTCGCCCAGTCCCAAGCGACTGGCGAAGTGTTTGAAGTTACCGCCCATGCTCAGCGTGGCCGAGGTGAAGATCCAGGCGCAGCGTCCGGCATCGACCAGCGCGCGAAAACGCGGACCCACATCAAACGGCAGCAGATGCAGCGAAAAACCCTTGTTATGGCTTTCCAGCAAGCGGGCGCCATCGGCGGGCTGGGCTGCTGCGATCTGCTCCAGCGCATCGGCCAACTCGGTGGCGCGGGTGGCGCACTGCTGCAAAGCCTCACCCCCGTCCAACTGCACCAGTGCCACCGCAAAGGCTGTCAGTTGCTCAATCAGAGCGATGACCGCTTCGTCGAGCGCGACCGCCTGTTCATCCCAAGCGCCCTTGCCACCGCCGGCGAGGCGCAGCGAGACCTGCTCCGCGACAACTTGCAGCGCACGCTGCAGACGCTCTTGCGATACCGCCACTCGGGCCGGACCTATGCCGGTCGCCGCCAAAGCCGGCCGCAGGTCTTGCAGCAACAGATCGACTTGCCGACTGCCGAAGTCTTTACCGAAGAACTGCGCGGCCAGATCCGGCAATTGATGGGCTTCGTCCAAAATGACCGCATCGGCGCTGGGCAACAGATCACCGAAGCCGCCCTCTTTGAGCGATAGATCGGCCAGCAACAGATGATGATTGACCACCACCAGGTCGGCCTCGGCCGCAGCACGCCGCGCCGCAAACACATGGCAGCTGGCGTACTCGGCACAGCGGGGCCCACTGCAGCTGTCGCGCGTGCTCGTGAGCCGTGACCGCAGCGGATGACCATCGGCCATTTCGGGGATTTCGGCCAGATCACCACTGACCGTCGGCTGCGCCCAACTCTCGATGTGCTGCAACAGACCGCCGGCCGGCGTGCCTTCGAGCAGCAGTTCGCCCTGCGCCCGCTGCAGCCGCTCGCGACACAGGTAGTTGCTGCGGCCCTTGAGCAGCGCGATGCGCACACCACGACCCAAGACCCGCGCCAGCAGCGGCACATCACGGGAGAACAACTGATCTTGCAGCGTGCGCGTGCCTGTCGAAACAATGACCTGACCGCCGCACAACAACGCCGGCACCAGATAGGCAAAGGTCTTGCCGGTGCCGGTACCGGCCTCCACCAGCAGCTGGCCGCGCTGCGCCAAGGTGCTGGCCACCTGTGCGGCCATACGCAGTTGCGAAGCCCGCGCGATGAAATCGGGCAGCGCCTGCGCCAGCGGCCCATCCGGGGCAAAGATATCGTCTAAATGATGCATGCAATCCCGGCACGCTGGCGGTCGCCGCCGAGCAAGTCAATGTAAGTATGGCCGCTTTACCCGGCTTATGTCGCATCCGGGCCCCTTGCGCTGGCAACAATGCGGCCCAGAACCACGGTTTATGCACAGAAAACCGCTGGCAGATCGCTATAATGCCGATCCTTTTCCACTGCCCAGCAGGTATAGGTTCATGGCGACAGACTCCAGCTCCCTCACCCCGCTCCCGCAACTGTCGACTCAAGTTGCCCAGTGGGTTGACAGCGTAGCCGGCCTCACCCAGCCGGACGCAATCCACTGGTGCGATGGCAGCACCGCCGAAATGGCCTCTTTGCGTGACCTGCTGTTGGGTCGTAATGAACTGCAAGCTTTGGATCCGGCCACTTACCCGGACTGCTATCTGGCCCGCTCACACCCCAGCGATGTGGCACGTGTCGAGCACCTGACTTTCATCTGCACACCTGAGCAGGAAGATGCCGGCCCCAACAACCATTGGATGGCCCCGGCCGAAGCGCACAGCAAGATGGATGCGTTGTTCGCCGGCTGCATGAAAGGCCGCACACTCTATGTTGTGCCCTATTGCATGGGACCTATCGATTCACCCTATTCGCGTTGCGGTGTTGAAATCACCGACAGCGCCTATGTGGTGCTCAACATGGGCATCATGACGCGCATGGGTCGCGCTGCCCTAGAGCGCATCGGCCGTGAAGGCAGCTTTGTGCGCGGCCTGCACTCTGTCGGCGAACTCGATCCCAACCGCCGCTTCATCATGCATTTCCCCGAAGAGCTGACCATCAAGAGCTTTGGCTCGGGCTATGGCGGCAACGCCTTGCTGGGCAAGAAGTGCCATGCGCTGCGTATCGCCAGCTACCAGGCCCGCACCGAGGGCTGGCTGGCCGAGCACATGCTGATTGTCGGCCTGAAGAACCCGCAGGGCGAAACGCACTATGTGGCTTGCGCCTTCCCGTCGGCCTGCGGCAAGACCAACTTAGCCATGCTCATCCCGCCGGACACCATGCCGGGCTGGGAAGTGTTCACCGTCGGCGATGACATCGCCTGGCTGCACCCCGGTCCCGATGGCCGGCTGTGGGCGATCAACCCCGAGTCGGGTTATTTCGGCGTGGCACCGGGCACCGGTCCCAAGACCAATCGCAATGCCTACGACATGATCCGCAAGGACACGTTGTTCACCAATGTCGCGCTGACTGCCGACAACCAGCCGTGGTGGGAAGGCATCGGTTCGGGCGAGCCGGCCATCGACTGGCTGGGCCGCCCGTTCGACAAAGCCAACGGCCCGGCAGCGCATCCCAACTCGCGCTTTACCGTCAGCGCGGTGCACAACCCCAGCTACACCACCGAGGCGGAAAACCCGCGCGGTGTGCCGATCTCGGCGCTGGTGTTCGGCGGCCGCCGGCGTGAACTGGCGCCGCTGGTCTATCAGGCACGTGACTGGGCACACGGCGTGCTCATGGGTGCGTCAGTGGCATCCGAAACCACCGCTGCAGCCACCGGCGCTGTCGGCGTAGTACGCCGCGACCCCATGGCCATGAAGCCCTTCTGCGGCTACAACTTCGCTGACTACTGGCAGCACTGGCTCAATGTCGGTGCCAAGCTGGCCCATCCGCCGGGCATCTTCCACGTCAACTGGTTCCGTCAGGGTGAGGACGGCAAGTTCCTGTGGCCGGGCTTCGGCGACAACCTGCGCGTGCTGGCGTGGATACTCGATCGCTGTGCCGGACGCGCTCAGGCCCAGGACACGCCCATCGGCTTTTTGCCGGCACCGTCAGACCTCGACACCTCGGGGTTGGACATCGATGCGGGCACATTGGCCGAAATCCTCAGCGTCAAGCCCGAAGCCTGGCGTCAGGAAGTGGCCGATATCCGCAGCTATCTGGGTGAGTATGGCGCCCGCACACCGCCAGCCCTGCTGGCCGAAGTGGCCACGGTCGAACAGCGCTTGGGCTGATCGACTCTAGACGTTGCTGTAAAGGGGTCGGATACCATTCAGACGGTG
>Ga0136644_10001176_pt1 | contig 20853 bp, 25 predicted proteins | sample C_130820_EF_Meta_FD_94780 | JGI IMG/M metagenome (GOLD analysis project Ga0136644, IMG submission 94780) | Freshwater microbial communities from Lake Croche, Canada to study carbon cycling - C_130820_EF_MetaG (v2) (version 2) | ecosystem: Environmental > Aquatic > Freshwater > Lake | place... | reverse complement strand
GACAACGGTAGAACCGTTTATACTGCCAAGGAAATCAAAGCCACTGTTGATGCCAAGGAACTAAAAGAACCTAAAAAAGGAAAGGTAGTTACCCAAGAAGAGTACCGCAAATTGATGCAACAAATGATGCAAAACCAAGGTGGACCATCTATGTTCCGCAGGGGTGATAATTAATTCAATCACTTAGACCTATTTAAAAACAGTCTTACAAAAAACCCGTCCCGAGGTATCTGGACGGGTTTTTTAATGTTTAGTTGTTAAACTAACTACGTAGATTCCTTTTAAAAAGCAGATGGCCAAGCCCATTGACCTTTTGGTAATAAATTAATTACCCATAGAACGAATCACTACCCTTGCTCCTCCAGTGGTTGATCCAGCTTTGTTTAATCGGTAACTAGCCGTGAGCATGAAGTATCTTTGTAACACATTGTAACGCGTGTCTTCAATATAATTCTGTGAAGCATTTCTTGCTACTCCCACATTTTTATTGAGCAAATCAAATACAGAGAATTTAATTTCAGCACGGTTATTTTTTAGGAAACTTTTGGCCATTGAGACATTCCAAAGTGGCAGATTCAGGTTATACCCATCGGCCCTGCCCGTATTAATGGTATAATTGAAATTGTTATTTAGCAAAATGCCCCAAGGCAGGGTATTATTGGTTTCTAGCCCATAAATCTGTTGAAGGTAACGGCTATTCAATTGTGGTTGTAATGTATATGCCACATTGCTAAAGTTGATTCTTACAGAAAGTCTCAGATCAAACTTAGTATCATTTCCATAAGACCAGCTTAGATTAGGACCAATACTTGAATTAACTATAGTATTCTTTGCTAAGTTAATAAAGGAAATATTGTTCATATAACTAGATCCTAAACCAATATCTATTCTTGATTTGAGTTTTTTAATTGGAAATCCCAGATCTGCGTTGGCAAATACATTATAAACCCCGTTTGTGTTGATAGGACTACTTACCCTGGAACCATTTTGTTGTACGATGTCAGCATTCACAATGGCATTGTCAGATCTTGAAGCAGAGATAAATGCAAAGAAATTACTTTGGGTAAAAGTGTTGGCATTAAAATAATTCAAGCTCAGATTTTGAACATAGGTTCTTTTCAAATTGGGATTACCAGTATAAGTATTCAATGGATCACTCACGTCTACAATGGGTTGTAATTGAGTGGTAGAAGGGTTTTGGGTAGAAGTACCATAATTCAAACTGAGGTTGCGTGTAGTATTGAATTTATACTGCAGATTCAAACTAGGCAGCCAGTCTGTGAATTGTTGGTTAATGATATTCCCATTGCTATTATTGGTACTGATCAAGCTGGTGGTCTGCAAAGACGTACCTAAAGTATAATTAATTTTCTTCTGATTACTTCTCCAAGAGACTCTGCCTCCGCCGTATTCAAAACTATTGTTGAAATCATTGCTTTGCAATTTGTTTAATAGGTCAAACTTTCCTGTTGAGGCATTATAGTCAAGAGCCTTTCTATTGCTTGTTCCTTTTGAGCTATTATAGAATACACTAAACTCCAACAAAGATTTTTTCCCAATAGGCTCAGTATAGATCAGGTTACCTCCAAAGCTACTGGTATGCGCATCCCTACTATTGCGTTGGTTGGTAATACTGTCTTTTAATGAGATGCCAGACACGTAAAAACTATTCCTATTTAATAGCGCTCCTGTTTGTGTACTATTGTTGTCATTCCAATTCAAATTAGCGGAAATGGTCCTTCCCTTTTTTTTAAGCCGTTGGCGATACTGTGCGTTGGTAACCATATTGGTTGCTTCAGACCTTGTACTATTTTCACTGCTTCCATCATTGAGTTTTTCACCCTTGGCATTGGTGCTCAAATAATTGCTGGTACTCTTGTTGTCATTTTGCTGAAAAGTAACTTGTGGAACAATTTTGAATGAAATAAAACTGTCTACTTTTTGATCTATGCTAAAATTGACTCGTTGCTGCTGTACCCTTTTCTGTGTGATACTATTAGAAACATAGTCAAAATTATTCCCTGGCAATAGGTTTTGCCTATTGCTACTTCTATCTGTACTCAAGTCAACATCAGAGGCAATAAAAGATCCATTTACCTCTGTTTTCTTTTTCCAGGTATCATTAAAATTTATTCCACCCGCATAGGTCTTGGCAACGCCTTGTTGATTCTGTCCCAATCCAGAAACGGGCAATCCATTGTCATCACCTCCCCCTATTTTAATATTGACACCACCTCCAGAACGCATGCCCCTAGACAATTCACCAGAAAAATTGAGTACATCATTAATGCTAAATCCTTGTCGGTTGGTATTATTGGCCATACCCAACAAAGAGATCTGTTGGTCTCCATTAAATTTATTGATATTTGTTTGTGCGTCAAAACGCTGATCAGTTCCTGCTCCAGCAGCAACTTTGCCAAACAAAGATTTATTCCTGTCCTTTTTGAGTTTGAGGTTGATGGCTTTTTCTGATTGACCATCATCCACACCCGTAAAAGCTGCCCTATCAGATTTCTTGTCAAATACCTGCACTTTGTCTACAGCATCCGCATCTAAATTCTTGGTGGCTAATTTTGGGTCCCCAGTAAAAAACTCTTTCCCATTGACCAAGACCCGATTAATTTTTTGTCCATTTACACGAACGGTCCCATCAGCATCCACCACCACTCCTGGTAGTTTCTTGAGCAGGTCTTCTACCACTGCATTGGGCTGGGTTTTAAAATTCTCTGTATTGAACTCCAATGTGTCATTGTTCATAACCACGGGTGCTCGTTTGGCACTGACTGTAACAGCAGATGCACTGTTTACATCGGTCATGGCTATAATGCCTAGATTAACTGTTTCGCCCTCTTTCAAATTCACGGGAACCCAAATAGGCAGAAATCCTACATAGGAAGCTGAAATTAGATAATTGCCTTTGGCGATATTTTTTATTTGAAATGCACCTATAGAATCAGCTCTTAAAAAGCTAATTAAGGAAGAATCCTTCGCTTGTATTAAAGAGATGGTTGAATAAGACAAGCCTCTATTAGAAGCGGTGTCCATGACCATCCCTTTAATTAACCCAGTTGGTTTTTGTGCATTTGCAACAAAAAAACTGCATGCTGCTAAGAAAACCAGTATCTGCCTGTTCATCAAGTTTGTTTGGCCGAAACTACTTCAACCTATTTAAACTATGTGTTAATGAATATGGACTAATGGTTAATGAAAGTTAATGATTGGGATTATTGCCAAGAATGGTTTCAATTGCTGCTAATTCTTCAACACTAAATGACTTGTTTTTTAGTGCATGTAAATTGTCATCTAATTGAGCCACTGAACTAGCACCAATTAACACAGAAGTCACGCGTTGGTCTTTTAATAACCAAGCAATGGCCATTTGAGCAAGGGATTGATTTCTGCGTTCAGCCATATTTTGTAAGCCTTGTAATTGACCCAATAATTCAGGTGTAATTGCTGAACGCTGGAGGGCGCCATGTGTTTTACCGGCTCTAGAATCAGCAGGAATACCTTTCAAATATTTGTTGGTTAATAATCCCTGAGCCAAGGGAGAAAAGGCAATACATCCTACTCCTTTATCTTGCAATACACTCATTAAGCCCTCTTCTACCCATCTTACCAGCATGCTATATTTTGGCTGATGAATTAAACATGGGGTGCCAGCGGCTTTAAGAATCTCTATGGCTCTTGCTGCCAATGCTGCTGGATAATTAGAAATACCTACATATAGTGCTTTCCCTTGTTGAACGGCTGAGGTTAATGCTCCCATGGTTTCTTCCAAGGGCGTATCTGGGTCAGGACGATGAGAATAAAATATGTCTACATAATCCAGATCCATTCTTTTTAAACTTTGATCCAAACTAGAAAGCAAGTATTTTCTAGAACCCCAATCGCCATAAGGACCATCCCACATGGTAAAGCCAGCTTTGGTAGAAATAATCATTTCATCGCGATAGCCTGCAAAATCCTTTTTTAAAATAATGCCAAAATTCTCTTCCGCTGATCCTGGGGGAGGACCATAGTTATTGGCCAAGTCTAAATGGGTAATGCCGGTATCAAATGCCCTCCATAGAATTTGTCTAAAATTTTCAAATGTATCAACGCCACCAAAATTATGCCAGAGGCCTAAAGAAATTTCGGGTAAGCGAATGCCTGAAACGCCGCATCTACGGTATTCCATGTCTTGGTATCTGTTAATTGCTGGTTGGTATGACATAGTTATTTTTTTGTAGGTTGAATTAGGTCCCAGAGATTCCCATAGAGGTCTTCAAAAACAGCCACAGTGCCGTATTCCTCATCCACTGGTCCGCGAACAAAACGAATTCCATCAGTAATCATTCGAGTATGGTCTCTCCAAAAATCATCGGTATACAAAAACAGAAAAACCCGTCCACCAGTTTGATTACCAATGCGGGTTTGTTGTTCAGGAGTAGCTGCTTTTGCTAGTAATAAGCTGGTGGTAGAATGACCCGGGGGAGCTACCATTACCCAACGTTTGGTTTCAGAAAGTTTGGTATCTTCTATTAATCTAAACTGCAATTTTTGGGTATAGAAAGCAATGGCTTCATCATAATCTGCTACTACCAACGCCATATGTGCAATTTGCTGTTCCATTTTGAATGCCGCTTTTGATTCAAGCGGCACTAAAAATAAGGAAATACAAGGAACTGACAACCAACAAAGCTATAGTCTTACAGACAATCCAAATTTGCCATTACTAGCACTATTGCCACCACTAAATTCCAAATTCAATCCAAGTTTATTACTAAAATAATACCTGCCTCCAATTTGAGCGCCAATAGCCAAACCAGAATTATGGCTACCTGCATAATTTGAAGGCGAAGTCCAGATATTGAAACCCACATTCAAACCGGCATAAAAATCATAATTGCTGGGTATATTCAATACATTATTGAAGTGATAATTACCGTTTCCAATAAATCCAATGATTTGTTGGCGATAAGTACCGTTATTCCAATTTTCATCATAATTTCTAACAGAGAATTCAGCACCAAGGGTAATATTATTATTGATGCCATAATCCAATCCAACATAAAAAGGAATTCCCCAATTTGACAGTCCAAGCCCAACATTCAATTGAGACCTGCCTGTTGCCAAAGCGTTCTGTGATTGAGCATGCATGCAGATGCTACTAAATAATATAATTACCAATATTTTTTTCATTGTTAAGGATTTGAATGCGTTATTTCTTCCGATTCATCTGCTACAATAGAAGCGGTTTTTCTTGAGACCAAATTGGTCAAGATAATTTGTAAAATAGTGCCAATGGAATTTCTAATCATTCCTGTTGCTGGACCAATAATCATTTTCTTGGTAATAAATCCTCCTGCTAAACCAACAAGGTTACTCAGGAGTCCTTGTTTTACTTCTGGGGATCCTACAATTTCTCTAAAACCAGATTTTACAAGGTTTAATGGCTTAAGACTATTATAACTAGTCTCTAGATTGGCTTTGAATTGCTCATAATACAATTCTCTTCTTTTCTCTAGCATTAGAATTTTCAAGGAAAGCGTTTCCGTATCATGTGGTGTTGGCATCAATTATTTTTTAATATTTGGGAAATCACCGCATTTCTAACAGGCCATTTTATCCAATGGTTGCGATTGTTATAAACCAAGATGCCTAATATTCCAAAAATGAGGCCAGTTAAAACAAAACCCATAGCATTACTAGAAAATAAAGTGCCAAGAAAAAAAGCCAACCCTACAGCGCAAAACAGGAAAGAGACAGCAAAAAGGATTATTAAGAACAAAATCTTGGTGCTTGAAGCCAATAATTCTGCTGTTTTATCAACTGCCTTGAGTTTCACTAATTCAGCTGATGTTTTTCCATATTGAGCGGCCGATTCCAAGAGTTGTTCTATATGATTGGCAGATTCATTCATTAGACAGTGGCTTTTTTAACCATATCATTGGTATGATCCATAGCTGATTTACCCTTTGAAACTAACACATCAACTTCGTGCTTGGTATCATTGAACTTATCCGTCATATTTTCTACAAAATCTTCATATTTATCCTGAAGGTCATTTGAAAATTCCTCGCCTTTGTTTAAAATCATTTTCCTTGTTTTGCTACCCTTGTGTGGGGCAAATAAAATTCCTAATAAAGCACCTGCGGTAATGCCCGCCAAGATTCCCAAAACCATTGTTCCTTGTTTCATACTATTGTTTTTAATTGTTACTAGATTTTTTTTCCTTGAATAAGTCTTAACAGAATTGCAATTACTGCAATTACTAGCAATACATGAATAATGGCGCCTGTATTGTAAGCAAAAAATCCTATGGCCCAAAGGATGATCATGACAACTGCGATGGTATAGAGTAAGTTTCCCATTTTCTAATTTTTAATTCAATTCACAAAGCTTGTTATTTTTATACTTGAAACTGTTACAGCATTTTGCTTTTGGATTGCATGATTAACACTTGATTCTGACATTAATTGATTGTATTTGCTTAATGATTTTTCTAAACATAATCTTGCCATTAAATAACTAACTGTAGATTCTGCACCTTGGTTAAGGTTTACGTAATCTGATTCAAGACCGTCATAACAACCACCAGTACATGGATTGTAAATTATTTGGTGCAAGTGATTGGCGCCTAAGAACCAATTAAAAGCCCCTTGCATTTTTAACAAATACTGTTTATCTGGAAACACCTGATGAAATTTTGAAAGTGCCAAAATGGTATATGCAACGTCTATTGGTTGCTCTCCTCCAAGTTGTTTGATACCATTGAATTGATGTTTATGAAACCATTCTTTATTTGATACCACATGAATGCTGGTGCCAGTAAATATATTCCCTAGTAAAAATTCAAATGAGTCATGGGCTATGATTGCATAAGTATCATCTCTAGTTGCTAACCATGCACATAACATTGATTCAGGGAGAATACTATTTGCATAGGTTAGATAACTCTCAAACCATTTCCAATTTGTAGAAGATTCGTGCTTGTACATTTGAACTAGTCTGTTTGCAAGCGCTCTAATTAAAATAATTTGTTGTTCATTTTTGTGCTGGGCATTATTATAGTAAAGACCCTTGATGGCAAATGCCATGGCCCTAGTAGAATGTATATTGGGTAGATGAACAATAGCTTTTTTGAACAATTTGTCAGCGGCTTGAACCAATTCTAAGGGGAGCAGCTTTGATAATGACAACAAATAACCAAGTGCCCATATAGCTCTGCCGTTTGAATCTTCCAAATTTGTCTCATGATTTTGTAAAGTAAACCCCCCATTTTTATCAACATAATTTAAAAAATCTGATTTGGGTTGAAGACAGTATTCAATAAATCCAAAATATCGGATAATCAAAGGCAACAGTTTTCTATCTTGGTGTAGTTCAAACAATTGACAGATGGCCACCATGGCTCTAGCATTGTCATCTAAGGTATAGCCATATTCAAGATCCGGCTGATTGATATTGCTAAATTGTAACATGCCAAAACTGGTTGTCATTTTCCAGATATGATCTAAGTTTACAGGGGGCATATTATAAAATAAAGGCGTTTGGCAAGTAAAATATCTTCTAAATAATTGTGCGTGCGCAATAGCCGAATTCTGCCAGGCTGAAGACGCCATAAGGTGAATGGCATTATTGCTAATGTTATTACGTCTATTACTGTCTTTCATCAACATATTCACCGCACTGGCCAATTGAACACTATTCCCAAAGTCAATGATTATACCAGTATCTTGTTGTAATACTTCTTTGGCATGCGGAATATTGGTAGAGACTATGGGGCATCCACAACTAATGGCATATGAGAATGTTCCACTTACCGCTTGATTGGGATCTTTTGAGGTAAACAAATAAATATCTGTCAGTTGTAAATATTCCAACAATTCCTCTAATGGCATAAAGCGGTTAATGAAAACCACATGTTTCTCTAGTGACAGGTCAGCTACTTTTTGCATAAGCATTTGCCTGTACTGCTCTCCCTCTGATTTTACAATTGATGGATGCGTTTTTCCAATTACCAAGAATAGGGTGTTAGGGTTCTTCGTAATGATTTGTGGAAGCGCGTCTAAAGTGGTTTCAATACTTTTACCTGACCCCAATAAACCAAATGTTGACAAAATATTTTTTCCAGTAAATCCATATTTCAACTTGAGGGTAGTTTTTGATACATGAGGTACCAAGTGTGTACCATGTTTAATAACGGTTATTTTGTTTTGATCAATGTCATAGTCCTGGCATAGTAAATTGGCAGAATTCTTGGTCATGACTAATATTCCTTGAACCGCATTAGCCATCTTTATAATATTAGATTTCAATTCATTATTGGGATCTGGCAATACGGTGTGAAAAACAAGCAGAATAGACTTGTTGATTTGTTGAAGGAATTGTTGAAACCCTTTCTCCTTCCCTTTAAAAAAACCAAATTCATGCTGAATTAAGACCATTTGAATTTTATCACTTTCATTGATTCTAAAGGCCATAGATTCAAAATCGCTAGCATTGTCAGTGTTTAATAAATAATCCACATCTCTTCCGTATTCGTGCTGTTCAGAATCAGATTCTAATGCACAAACACGCATATGAAAGGATTGAAGAAAACTCTCCTGTAGGGTTTTTACCAAATCCTGACTATAGGTAGCAATCCCACATTCTCTTGGAGGATAAGAACTGATTAATAATATTTCTGGTAAAAAAAGCTGGGGAAATTCCAATTTCATAGTTGCATCATTTTGCTTCACTCACAATTGGATAATAATTAAAGCAGTGTGAGTATGATGCAAAATTGGCTTTCACCTAGTATATTGCTGTTATATGCTTCCCGCTATATATTGCAAAATTTACCCTCTTAAAATACAGGGCCTGTCTTATCTTGATTTAGGGAAGAATCGTTATCAACTAATTCATTATACTCTTCAGAAAGCGCCATGATTTCAGACTCAGTTTTACCCTCCAAATCAATCACTGCATTACTAGCTGATTCATGAGATGAGACCAATTCATTTAACTTAAGGTGCAAGGTGGCTGAAAATCGGTTTACCGATTTTTGAATCATAAAAAGGCATAGAAAAGTAATGCCAAGAATCAGATCACCAATCATCTCATGTAGGTCCTTTGTAAAAGAGTCTCTATTAAATAGCCAGAAACCTACCAAGATTAAGGCAAAAACAAAAGTCATAGAATTACCCATGATACTAATTACTAGTAAACTGATTCTTTCAAAGATTTGTTCAGAACGGTGTTTAAAACTCATTAGTCTTTTTTACATCCTATCCATATACCATTCCAATTGTGTTTCCATTTTCTTGCTCTTCAAGATATTGGTAATATTTCTTTCAATACGTAAAAAAGCAGTTTCGCTTTTTACTACATAATCATATGCTTTATGGTGCATACAATTGATTGCAACTTCAATTTTATCCTGGCCAGATAACATGATTACTGGAATATCTTTATTAATTGTCTTAATGCCATCTAATGTTTGAATTCCATTCATGGCCATAGGGTTCATCCCGTCAAGTAAGTAATCCAAGATTACTATATCTGGCAGGCCACCCATGGCAGCCAAACAATCCTCGCCTGTAGGAAAACAATATATTTCAAATAAAGGGTTATTCATAAAATCAATTTCCAAGGATTTTAAAAATACAGCGTCATCGTCTACCAGGTATAATTTAATTTTAGGGGGGGTTCCCATAGGATTTATTTTATTGTTCAGTAATTGGGGCAGTGGAATTTTCGTTTTTCTCTATCATTTTAAAAGCTTCTTGCAACTCAATACAGGCTTGTACACATACCGTCTCTAATTGCAACACAAAGGAATTAATGCTTTCCGTTTGTTGTTGCGAAACCGCAAATTCCTTTACCTGTTTTGCCATATTTTCAAAATCTGCACTAATTCCCATAATAGCAAAAGAAGGAATTAGTTTGTGCATGGCAGCGTGCAAGGATTGCCAATCTTTATTTTGCCAACTTAGTTTCATTGCAGCTATCAAAGTTGGGGTCTGTTCCAAATAAAGTGCAATCATTTCTAGCATCAACAATGGATTTGACTTAGTTCTTTTTGTCAAATAGTCCAAATCAGTATATTTACTTACTGTTGGGGAAATAATCTGTGGAATATCAGTTTTCAAGATTTGTCTTTCTTGATTTTTACTTGCCAATCCAACAATTTTATTGTAAAGCATTTTTTCATCAATAGGTTTGGCTATATAATCATTCATCCCAACCAATTTACACTTGGCCAAATCTACCGTGGTTACATCAGCAGTTAAGGCAATAATGGGAATAGAAGAATTCATTACATTTCTAATATACTGAGTGGCTTCAAAACCATTCATTTCTGGCATTTGTAAATCCATTAATACCATATCATACTTATTTTCTGCCATCATCTCAATGGCAATTTTCCCGTTTGCTGCTATATCTCTTTCAAAGCCAAAATCATCCAATACCGTTTTCAGGAGCAACTGGTTTAATGGAATATCTTCTACCACCAATATTTTCAAATGGTTAATACCGTTTTCTGAAATTTCCGAATCTATAAGGGTATCAACTATTTGAGATGTTTTTACAAATTCTAATAAGAAACTAAATTCAGAACCTTTGGCTATTTGACTTATTACAGAAACAGAACCTCCCTGCTGCTCTACCAATTGTTTTACAATGGCTAGTCCCAATCCAGTTCCACCGTACAATCTGGAAGTACCACTGGATGCTTGCTGAAAATTTTCAAATATGGTTTGCATTTTAGATTCCTGAATACCTATGCCAGTATCCTTTACAGAAAATCGAATTAAGGCAGATGTTGGCTGTTCTTCCATTAATTGCACCCCCAAGGTAATTGTTCCCTCACTTGTAAACTTTACAGCATTACTCAATAGGTTTATGATAATCTGATGCAATCTAACAGGATCACCAAGAAGCACTTCTGGAATCCTATTGTCAAACGCCTTTATTAATTGCAAGTTTTTTTCCTGAATCTTTGGCTCAAATAAATGCATCATGGCAGTAATTGAATTTGCCATATTAAAGGGAATATGTTCAAAAATCATTTTTCCAGAGTCTACTTTTGCCAGATCCAAGATATCATTGATTAAAACAATCAGGGCATCACCACTACTTTTAATGGCATTTAAGTATTCTAATTGTTTAATTGAAAGGTCTGTTTTAAACAATACTTTGGTAAACCCAATAATGGCATTCATGGGAGTCCTAATTTCATGACTCATATTTGACAAAAACTGTTGTTTGGCTCTTACGGCTTCTCCTGCAATCAAGGTTGCAGCTTCTGCATTGTTTTTGGCGTGTTGCGCAATTTCCGTTGCTAATTCAGCAAATATTTTTGCCTCTGTTAATTCTTTTTCAATCCGTTTTTGTTCTGTCACGTCTCTTGCCACCACAACAGCGCCTAACACCAATCCTTCCTCGTCTTTGAAAACAGAACCGTTAAATAAAACATCAGTAAACTTATGATCACGCATGACCAGTGGATAATTTTTTACAAAACCTTTGGCAAAAACGGCTTCGTAAACCTGTCTTGCTTTTTCGGGTTCAGTAAAATATTCAAAAAAATCAGTTCTTATTAATTGTTCCCTGGTCTTACCGGTGATACTTTCCATGGCATGATTCATATCCATGATTTTCCCCTCCGTACTAATGGTTACTAATGGATCCAAACTAGCTTCAATTAAACTTCTGGCGTATTCCAGTTCCTTGTAATTCATGGTGGTTGGATTACTTGAATTATAATTCCTCTATGGGATTTCTTTTCCTATCCTTTAGTTGTTTAAAATGGGTAGGACTTAGTCCAGTCACTTTTTTGAATTGATTAGACAAGTGCGCAACGCTGCTATAGTGCATTTTCCATGCTATTTCAGTAATATTTAACTCGTTATAAATAATCAACTCTTTTATTTTTTCTACTTTATTTGAAATGATATACTGTTCTATGGTAGTTCCCTGTACTTCTGAGAACAGGTTAGACATATAAGTATAATCTAGTTGTAATTTCTCGCTTAAGTAATCTGAAAAATTGATGAGTAATACTTCATCGGAATAATGTACCATATGTATGACAACATTCTTAATTCTTTCAATCAGAACAGATCGTTTGTCATCCATCAATTCTAGACCTGATGCAAGCAACTTGATTTTAAGTTGTTCTCTTTGGGATAAACTGAGCGTTTCCATTAGCTCCACTTCACCCAATTCCACAATGATAAAATGCAAACCCATTTCTCTTAGGGCATCCCTTGCTGCATTCTTGCAACTAGTGCTCACCATGTATTTGATATATAATTTCAAAAGGCTTAGACTTTACTGTTTGTGCAAAGTTCCCCGCATTATATGTCCTAATTGTTTCACAATACAATCTAAAAATTGTAAAATTCACTGTTTAGATACTTAGTTAGTCCAAGCTGTCTTTTTGGAATTTGGGTTGTTTAACTTGCTGTTGCAGTTTTCTTTGCCTTATAGCTTCTTGCTTAATAAGTTCAGCCTGCTTTTTGGTTTCCTCTCTTTTTTTCTTATTAAAGTAGCCTTTTAGTAAGAAATTGCTCTTAGCAGCTTCCATATTCTCGCTTAATCCTTTAGATCCGGTTTTAAGATTAGTCATGGTACTATCTAATGAATTTGCAAAATCTTCATCACTCACTAATTTAGAAAGTGCCCCATTTCCATGGTTCATTTTCCATGTGAAACTTGCAAATTCTTTAGAACTCCTTTCTAGGTTAATAATGGTACCCTTGATACTTTCTGAAAATTGTTCATCAGAAATTAATTTTGACAACGCCCCTTTCCCATTATTCATTTTAAAGGTAAACCCTGCTAATTGATACGTAATCAATGCTGCATTGTCAACACTTTTTTTCAGGCTAGCAAATATATCTTGCATTTCCACCGATTCACTAGAAGCAATAATTGATCCATTTGCAACCAATGCTGAATTGGGTAGGCCTGGATTAATTGTCAAGACTTTGTCTCCCATTAAACCATCTGACCCAATACTCGCTTTTGAAGTTACCCTTAAAAAAGGCTTAGCGTCTTCCTTGATTACCAAAAAAACCATTACTGAGCTATCAGTAGCCAATTCAATTTCATCTACCGTACCTATATTAATTCCGGCAAAACGTACGTTATTACCTACTTTCAAAACACTCACGGATTTGAATTCCGTTTTTAGCTGAAAAGTGCTTCCAAATAAATTTTTCTGCATGCCAATTAAATAAATGGCAACAACCAGTATGCCCAGCCCAACGGCAACAAACATTCCCAATTTCCATATATATCCGGTATTGTCTTTCATGTGATGTTGTTTCTATTCAATAAAAAAATCTTGTACCCAGGGCAGGTTTGATTTTGACACTTCCTCATAACTTCCTTCCAAGCCAATGATTCCGTCTTTTAAAATGGCAACTTTATCACTTGTTCTTTTAGCACAAGCAAGATCATGTGTAATAATGATAGAACTACTATGGTATTCCTTTTGGATTTTAAGCATCAACTCACTAATTTCTCTTGAAGTGATGGTGTCTAATCCTGTAGTTGGTTCATCATAGAGCATGATCTCAGGTTTAAGAATCAGTGTCCTAGCCATGGCAATACGTTTGCGCATTCCTCCCGAAAGCGCAGATGGCATTTTTTGAATAGCATCTATCAAACCAACACTTTCTAGCGCTTCATTAATGCAATTGATAATCTCTTGTTCTGAAAGCTCCGGCGAATGTCTTCTTAATGGGAAACCTAGATTCTCCGCAACTGTCATAGAATCATACAGAGCTGCACTTTGAAACAAAAAACCAATTTTCAATCTGGCTTCATTTAGTTGTGTTGGATTCATGGCAAGCATGTCCTTATCAAATACTTTAATAGAACCGCTATCTGCTGTAATCAATCCCACCATACATTTAATAGCTACTGATTTCCCAGAACCAGATCGCCCCAGCAAAACCAGGCTTTCGCCTTTAGCAACCTGCAGATTCAATCCTTTCAACACTTGATTTTCGGGTCCAAATGATTTAGTTAATCCTTGAATAGAAATAATAGGTGTAGGGTCATTATGGGACAACGCTTTTTGCATTATGTAATTAGGTCTGAAATTTGAACTGCTAGCATGTCAATTATAAAAATGGAAAGGGATGCAATTACCACTGCTGAATTGGCAGCTCTTCCAACACTTTCTGTTCCATTAGAAGCATTATATCCTTGGTAACATCCAATCATGCCTATGAAATAGCCAAAAAAACAAGACTTGATAGTTGCAGGTATGATATCTATAAAATCAAGCGATTCTAGTACCTTGGTGGCATAGCTAATCAAGCTGATATCTCCTTTAATACTGATTCCAGCAAATCCACCTACTATTCCAACTAAGTCTGCAAAAAGAACCAATAATGGGACCATTAGGGTTGTTGCTACAATTCTGGTTACTACCAAATACTTAAAGGGATTAACCGCCGAAACCTCCATTGCATCAATTTGTTCAGTGACTTTCATTGATCCAAGCTCTGCACCTATTCCCGAAGAGATTTTTCCAGCACAGATTAACGCTGTTACCACTGGTGCAATTTCTCTGATCAATGAAGTACCCACCATTCCAGGCAACCATGATTCTGCACCAAATTCTACCAAGGTAGGTCTTGACTGTAGTGTTAATACTAGCCCCATAATGAATCCTGTAACCGAGACTAATGGTAAAGACTTACATCCCATTAGATAACATTGTCTTAGGGTTTCACGCCATTCCGTTTTGGGCAAAAAAAGCTCCCTGAAAAACCTTTGGTTAAACAGGGTTGCTTTTCCCATAGCCAAGAACAATTCCCTCAATTGCTGTATGACATATGTATACTTTGAGAATTCTTCCATGTCAAGAAAGGTTATTCATAGCCACTCTTAATAACGGTCTGCACCAATTTAAATCTGCCATTAGGCCTTATCAAATTTGAAGCGTGTGCTGGAATGACTATGGATTCTCCAGTCTTCAATAAATGAGCCTGGTTATTGATTACAATATCTGCCTGCCCTTCAATCACTTGTATAAAACTATCAAATGGAGTAGTCTTTTCAGTCAAACCCTCTCCACTGTCAAAAGACATGACACTGATATTTCCAGTTGTTTTCTTTAGGATGGTTTTAATCACCACTGAATTGGGTATGTACTCAATAATTTCCACTGTGATATGGATTTTGGATTTCTCCAATTCGCTGTTGTCCATGATTGAAAGATTACTATGCATTAATGATTGTGTTTTACTGTAAAGTCTTTCAACGCCTCTCCAAGATTTTCCAAATCATGATTAAATTCCTTTTTAAAGGTTTCCCAGTCAGTCATAGTTTTGCTGTAATTGTCCACTTTTGTTTGCAGCATTTTATTCTGCATCTCAAGTGTATCAATTCTCTTAGCATTCAAATTGTCCATTGGATAACCAGAACGTTTGATTTTTGACTTTAATTCGCTAATGCGGATTTCATTGGTCTTGATCTTGGCTTCAGATTCGTTTTTGAAAATCTTCCATTCCTCTGCATTGGCTGCTTTGATTTCTGCAACTGCTGCTTTGTTTTCTACTTTTTCAAGATTATCTTTGGCGTTGTCTACTTGATTTTGAGCATCATTTACTTTCTGATCGGGTGTTTTACATCCGTTAAATGAGATACCGCCAACTAGAAGGCAGGAAAGATAGAGTTTTGTGATTGGTTTCATTTTATTTTAAGTGATGATGATGATTGTTTATTTGGTAAGCACTGGGTCTATTCAACCACTAATTCCATTGCTAAAACTTTTTCACCCATATTGGTCAATTCCATTTCACAGAAAATGTTGACTTCTTCATCTACCATCCATCCTCCGGCAGTAATGATGTGGTTCCATTCCAATCCCCATTCCTTTCTGTTGATAAGACCAGTTACGGTAAATCCAGCTCTTTCATTGCCCCAAGGATCAACAATCAAACCACCAAAATGAACATTCAATGAAATTCGTTTTGTAGTTGCCTTGATAGTTAAATCGCCCCAAAGCGTGTGATTTCCTTCCTTATCGGCATTTCCAATTGTATGAGATTGAAAAGTGATTTGATGATGATGTTCAACATCAAAAAATTCTTCTGATTTTAAATGATTGTCTCTATCCTTGTCGCCACTTGAAATTGAAGCAGCATCAATCCATAAATCAATATCGGCAGTACTAAAATCAGCACCCTCTGTATGGATACTGGCGTCGAATGATTTAAAGGATCCTTTTACATTTGAAATCATTAGGTGTCTAACCTTAAATCCAATTTCAGAATGCGCTTGGTCTATTGACCATTTATTATCTTTTCCCATTTTGTAATTTTTTATATTGTTGCAAATTATTCTTGATACCTTCTTAAAACCCATGCTATTGACTCGTGCTCTTCCATTAAGCCTGTTAAGAAATCAGCCGTGCCAGCATCATTAATTTTGTCAGCAATATGGGTAATTGATTTTCTAAGAATGATTACGAGGCTTTCATGATCATCCAGTAATTCTTTTAGCATTTCCTTTGAACTAGCATATTTTCCAGGCGATTCCTTGAGACTAGCCAATTGAAGAAATTCTTCCATCGTACCCGGCGTTTTCTGACCCAATTTTCCCATACGTTCAGCCACTAAATCAATAGACAGTTCCATCTGTTTGTACTGTGATTCAAACAGCTTATGTAGTTCCAAAAAGCTTTCTCCACTTACATTCCAATGAAATTTTCTTGTTTTAATATATAAAATCATTTCATCGGATAGAATCTCTGATAAAAGTCCCGAAGACTTTACCAAATGTTTTTCTGAGATACCAATATTTGTTTTCATAATTTATTTTGTTGATGATCTAATACTTCATGCATAACCGGTTTATTGAAAAATTCCCTTACAAATGCTTGTTGCTGATGTTCTGTCATTTTATCCGCTTTTTTAAGCGAAAAATGAATGTGAGAAAAGGCTTTTTCTTCTCTTAGCCTATTAAATAATTCTACCTTTGCTTCTGTTGGTCCAAAAAGTAGCACTTCATCATAATCTTGAATAACTAGACCTAATTGCTTGTAAAATTTTTCTTGCATTTGATGTTCTTTGTGATGCATTAGCTTCTCCCCCTTTTCCATACTTTCTGCTCTTTGTTCTTGAGTGAAACTTGATTGAATGGTTTTTAAGTTTGGTTGCTCTAAAGAAAATTCCATTAAATGAGCTTCGTGATGATCCATCCAAACACCAAGACACCTGTTGTTTTTCATGATTTGCATTTTTAAATAGATTTGATTGCCATGTAAAGTTGGCAATAGAAGACTAGCATATCATTACAATAGAAAGTATCTGTTTTGCAAGATTCACACGTTGTCTAAACCTGCACGCTTCTTGTTTTTGATAGACTTAAAAAAAGACGGAGTAAGACCAGTAATTTTTTTGAACTGGTGAGAAAGATGTGCAACACTGCTATAATTCATCTTCCAAGCAATCTCGGTAAGATTTAATTCATTGTAAATAATCAACTCTTTAACGCGTTCAATTTTGTGAATCATTAGATAACGCTCAATTGTAGTACCCTCTGTTTCTGAGAATAAATTAGAGAGATAGGTATAATCGTAAGACAATTTTTTGCTCAAGTACTCCGAAAAATTTACTTCAAGTGGCTCATCAGAATAATGGACAAGCTCAACAATTACTTGTTTTATTTTTTCAATTAGTACCGCTTTTTTATCTTCCATCAATTCCAGTCCAGAAGGTAATAGTATATTATTTAGCGTTATTCTCTGTAAAGCGGTAAGGTCATTTGGAAGATCAACTTGTCCTAGCTCTACATTATTAAATGGAATGCCTAACTTTTCCAATTCTGCTTTCACCACCATTTTGCAACGGGTGCTAACCATGTATTTGATATAGATTTTCAACTTCGAGGATTAAATTGGAGAATCTGGAGGGAAAAGTAATGAAAGCTACGCTTTAATGTGCAGTTCATTCATTTTAATTCTTTAATTTTTGATGCAAGGAGTTTGCTGACCGCAAACTCCTTTAGACATCAAATGGATATGGATCAATACAAGATAAATGCTACCCTTCTATTTGCTTGGCGTCCTTTAGCAGTTTTGTTTGATTCTAAAGGTTGTGTTTCGCCAAAACCAGTTGCTTCTATTTTAAACGACGATACTCCTTTTGAAACTAGATAGTCTTTAACAGCGTTTGCTCTATTGTTAGAGAGGTTCATGTTGGATTCATCAGAACCAATATTGTCTGTATGACCTGACAATTTCAATCTGAATCCTTTTTGAATTAACATGTCTGAAAGATTATTTATATAAGTAAAAGACCGTTGACGAATTGTTGCTTTTCCAAAATCAAATTCCAAATTTGAAAAAGTTTCAGATGCAATTTTTCTATCAGCATCAGTCACAATATAATTGTTCTTTATGATGGTGGTATCTTTAATAGGAACTGGAAGTGGGCAACCTGCGCCATCTACATGAACCCCTCTTTCAGTGTTAGGACATTTATCAAAATAATCAGAAACACCATCAGCATCAGTATCTGTTTTCATTTTGGCCATTGCAGCTCTCATAGCTTCCATTTCTGCAATCTGCGATTTGCACATTTGCTCCATTGCGTCAATCTCTGATTGCAATTCATTATCCCTATCCTTCATTTTTCCTGACAATGCTGCAGGTGCATTATGCCTAGCCAACTGTGGTTTTCTTGAATTACCTAATGCAAATTCCAACCCAGCATGTGCATATGAAAATTTATCTCCCAAATAAGGTGATTTCAAATAACCATCTAGGTTATCAGCATCAACATAAGCCATGGTATAACCCAGGTTCAAGTTGATACTTTTACTCAAGTTTGCCCTTATACCTAGCCAAAGGGAAGATAAAACTCAGTAAGGCTTCCTGTGGGTTTCACGTCAACCACTACACCCGTTTTACTAGTAGTGTGAGGATTAAAATTAATTCCTCCGCCTCCAATAGAAACATAAGGCTGAATACTAGTATGTAGTTCTGACCAATTAATATTGCCCAAATTAAATACAGCACTCAAACTACTTGCCCAATTTACATTGGTTTCAAAAGAGGCTAAATCACTTACTGGAGGAGCACCATACCACAATTTGTCATTATTGCCTTTTAAGGTGCCTCTTATTACATCTAATTGAATGCCTATTAAATGGGATGTCTGGTATTTAACATAGGCGCCATAGCCCAATTGTGGTACCCATTTAGAAAAATCATTTTTCCCACCTGCTGCAGCAAAAGGAGCTAACATGCCTGCATTTAATCCAATTGACCATGTTCTAAATGCTTTTTTGCCAGAAAATAATGTTGGATTTTCAACGGTAGCACCATTTGGAATTTCCTGCGCAATAGCAGGTAATGATATTGCTAGCATCATAAATGCTACTAGCATTGTTTTGTTGTATACTTTTTTCATAAATTAGATTTTAATATTTATTATTAGTCTTTTCCTTTTTTATTGTTGTCTCCCCTATTATTGTCACTACCTTTTCTATTCTCCTTTTCACGTTGTTTCTGCTTTTTCTGTTCTTCACGCTGCCATTCGCTATGTTCTGGATGGCCTTTTACTTCATAATACTTTCGTTCTCTGCTATCTCTGATAATGGGCTGACTACGATCGCCTTTGTAATTGGCATATTGTTGTTTGTAGTAATTGTTCTTCAGATAAGGCCTTGATTCATTAATCACAACTTTATGACCGCTATAAATATTATAATTTCTAGCACGGTAGGGCAAACTGGATGAAAAACGCCATCTATCAGATTGCAAATAGACATACTGGCGTTGCGATACGTTATAGTATACATCAATGTCTGGCATATAATAATATTGTACATAATCGTATCCAACAGGGCCCCAAACTGGCTGGCTGCCAATATTGAAATTGATTCCTATTTTAGTTTGTGCATCTGATGAAGATGGAGTTAGCCATCCCATCAATAAAAAACCAAAAATTAAAATCCGTTTCATGTTGTTTTTTTAAAATTGATTACAGTTCCTGCAAAACTGCCATAAAATGTCAGGTAGATTGTTACACAGATTGTCTGGTCAATTGTATAGTTCACTGATTGTGTTTGCAAGAGAAAGGTTGGAATTCAGAAGAAGTAATGGGCATGCATTACAGTGACTTAAATTTAGTTCCCAAAGATGAATTAGCAAGAATCAAAGGAACTACTGATATTATCCTTCATAGCAATGAAACCGTTGTCATACTTGAAAGAAATTATTGTCACAAAAATGGAAGCTTACTTTTCTGTAGATGGCATAACAGTATTTTAAGAGATAGTAATAACAACTTGATTTCTATCTTTTCAATTGTAGAAGACATTAGTCATCTCAAAAAGGTTCAGGAAAATCTTAGAAAAAGCGAAGAACGATTTGAATTGGCCGTTGCTGGATCAAAAGACGGAATTTGGGAATGGAATATTGAAAACGATTTGGCCTATTTTTCACCCAGATGTCAGGAAATGATTGGCGAGGAATTTGACACGCATATTTCAGCCATGGAGGCATTTGTCAAACATGTACACCTAGATGATATTGCTGATACCCTTAATTCCTACAAATTGCATTTGCTCGAACGCAAAGAAATGCATGTTGAGTATCGTTTGAAAATTGCAGTTGGGAGTTACCATTGGTTTTTAGTTAAAGGACAAGCCGTCTGGAATGATGCAGGAAAGCCAATACGGATGGTTGGTTCCCTGTCAGATATCCACGATAAAAAATTAATGGAAGTAGCGCTGGAAAACAGTGAAAGCAAGTTTAATTTAGTCACTGACCATATTACTGATATTGTCAACTTAATTGACAGAAATGGGTTTATCAAGTACTCCAATCAATCTATATTTGGAATTCTTGGT